>Ga0209458_1000054_pt1 | contig 72051 bp, 56 predicted proteins | sample WorMetLIZAISLAND_FD_187411 | JGI IMG/M metagenome (GOLD analysis project Ga0209458, IMG submission 187411) | Marine gutless worms symbiont microbial communities from Max Planck institute for Marine Microbiology, Germany - Inanidrilus manae... ...
TCTTCTGCAAACTCAAAGAATTCAAACGCATCGCCCTGCGCGCCGACAAAACCGACCAGAGCTTCGCCGCCTGCATCCATCTCGCCGCCGCCATCATCAATTCAAGATGAATCTCAACAGGCCCTAGAGGGTATTCGCTGCCGGCGCGGCGATTTCTGGCTGCCGGCCCCGGTGCGACATGAATATGGGAGGTTAGATTGAGTCTCCGACGAGCGTTGGCCAAGGCTGCTGTCTCTGGTCGATACATGACGGTCGGGCTCGCGGCTTGCGCGTGCGTCGGGCTTGGATCCGCGGCGGTCAGCGCCGGCGAGATTGTGCCTGTGCCGCAGGGCAAGCCGGCCAAGATCGAGTTCCTGAGCTTTGGCAAGACCGAGTTCCTGAGCTCCGGTGCGGACGCGGCCGTCGCGACCGCGCCGCAAGTGGCTCAGAACGGCTCGCAGATCGGCTCTACGAGCAGCAGTAGAGTTCGGGGCACGCAGCTGTCCCAGAACATCATCGAGCGCGGCCAGACCGTGCGAGGCCGCAGTCGCCCAGACTACGACCCGCAGGGCTATCCCGTGGGCGCCTTCGTCATTCTCCCCGAAATGGTGGTTGCGCCAACTTTCGACGACAACATCTTCCGCGATGAGAGGGGAGAGCGGGCCGACCTCATCACGGTCCTTTCGCCGACCGTGGCGGTGGAGTCCGATTGGAGCCGGCACTCCCTTAATGTCGAGGCCGGCGCGGATATCGGGCTCTACTACGACAATGACGATGAGGACTACGAAGACTTCAACTTCGGCGCGGACGGCCGCGTGGATATCACGCGCAACACCTTCGTAGCACTCGATGCGAGTTTCCAGAATCTGCACGAAGATCGAGGGTCGCCGGACGACGTGAGAGGTTCAGAGCCGACCGAGTTTGACAGGATCACCGCGGAGGCCCGTGGTTCGCACCGTTTCGGCCGTTTCACCGGCAGCATCGGTGGCGAGTTTTTGCGCACGGACTTCGACGACACGCCGCGCGCCGGCGGTCTGGCGGATATCAACAACGATGACCGCGACCGCAACCGCTACGAAGGTTTTGCCCAGCTCAGCTACGAGATCGTGCCGGACTATTCGGCCTTCGTGCGCGGCAATGGCAACGTCGTCGAGTACGATGATACCTTCGATGACGCGGGGCTCGAGCGCAGCGGCTATGGCTACGGCGTGGACGCTGGCATCGAGATCGACTTCGGCGGTATCATCTTCGGCGACTTCTTCGCCGGCTATCGGGTTCAGGAGAGAGACGACAATGCGCTGCCGACCATCGAGGGCGTCAGCGTTGGCGGGGAGATCACCTGGAACGTGACGCAGCTGACCACTGTCACCGGCATCGTAGAACGAGAGATCAGGGAGACCACCATCGTCGGTTCGGCGGGCTCCTTCGACACTACGGTGGCAGTGGAGGTCGATCACGAGCTGCTGCGCAACCTGATCGTCAGCCTCAACGTGAGCGGTAACCAGAACGACTTCGATGGCATCGATCGCACCGACTACGAATTCGTTGGTGGGGCATCCGTCGACTACTTCTTGAATCGCTATCTGTTTTTCGGCGCTGTCTATGAGCGCATCGAGCGGATTTCGGAAGGTAACGCTCAGGGCGCTGACTACTCGGTCAATGTTGCCGGTGTCCGCGCCGGAGCGCAGTTTTAGGTCGGGGTCTGCTCGCCAGCCAGGAGGGCGTATGACATGAGCATCGCGATCCCTTGGAGCACCTTTGTTAACTGGGCGTGGGTCCGCGCTCAGACGTTACGGACGCTGGTTGTCCTGTTGGCTTTGGCCGGTCTCCTGATCGGCGCCCAGACGGCGTTTGCCCAGAGTGAGACGACAAACGATACGGCAAATGCCGGTGCGTCTGGCGACTATATACTAGGAACCGGCGATGCGGTTCGGGTCACGGTGTTCGGCCACGAGGATCTGTCCGGTGAGTTCGAGGTTGCCGGGAGTGGGCGCGTGTCGCTGCCTCTGGTCGGCGAGTTGCAGGCCAGCGGTATGACGACCCGTCAGCTCGAGCAGGCGATCGTCGAAAAGCTGCAGCCGGACTACCTGAAGAACCCGCGCGTTGCGGTAGAGGTGCTCAACTATCGGCCGTTTTATATTCTCGGTGAAGTCAATCAACCCGGAAGTTATGCCTATGTTAATGGTATGCGTGTCATTAATGCAGTGGCCCTGGCTGGTGGCTTCACCTACCGCGCGGATGAGGATGACCTCTGGATTACGCGTGCTGGCGGGGCCCGTGAGAAGGCCACTCAGACAACGATCGTTCGGCCCGGTGACGTCGTCGAGGTGCCCGAGCGTTTCTTCTGATATGTCATAGCGGCAGCCAATATGCACACAATCGAACAGATTTCACCGCGCCCAGAGCGTCCGGTCCGGACGCCGGAAAAGCAGGAAGAGCGGCCCGCCGCGGCGGCACTGCGCAAGGTCGACCAGATCGACATCCGGGAGATCATTCGCACGCTCTGGCGCCGCAAGAGCATCATTGCCCTGGCGGCCACCATGGTCATTGTCGTTGCGGCGTTGTTCATTTGGAACATCACGCCGCGCTACACGGCCTCCGCCTACGTGATGATCGAGCCCCGGGAGTCTCAGGTCGTCGACGTTCAGGCGGTGCTCTCCGGGCTGCCCGGCGATGCCGAGACGATCGAAAGTGAAATCCAGGTTATCCGCTCTCGCAAGCTGGCCCAGAAGACCATCGCCAAGCTGCAGCTCGATCGCGATCCCGAGTTCAATGCCAGCCTGCGGCTGCCCGGCACCTTCGACAAGCTGCTCGATTGGCGCGGCTATTTCGACTATCTGCCGCAGAGTTGGCGCGACGCGATCTTCGCGCCGGGGTCGGAAGAGCAGGCTGTTGTGCTGTCGGAGACCGAGGAGGCGGCACGCCTCGAGGCGCGCCTGATCGACAGCTTCCTGAAGAAGCTGACCATCAAGCCGGAAGGCCGTTCCCGGGTGATCCGAATCACCTTCTCCTCGGAGCGCCCGCGCACGGCCGCGAAGGTGGCCAACACGCTGGCCGACTTTTACATCGTGGCCCAGCTCGATGCCAAGTTCGAGGCGACCAAGCGGGCCAATGCCTGGCTGGCCGAGCGCATCGCCGAACTCGGCGAGCAGGTGGATCTTTCGGAGAAGGCGGTCGAAACCTTCCGTGCCGAACAGGGCCTGATTCAAGGCAAGGATGCCACCCTAGCCCAGCAGGAGATTTCCGAGCTCGGCACTCAGCTGGTGATGGAGCGCACCAAGCGCGTCGAAGTCGAAGCGCGTCTGCGGCAGGTCCAGTCGCTGTTGTCTTCCGCGGGTGGTGTATCTAGTGCGAGCGAGGTGCTGAACTCCCCCTTGATCCAGCGCCTGCGCGAGCAGGAAACCACAATCGAGCGCCGCATCGCGGAGCTATCCCAGGACTACGGCGAACGGCATCCGACGATGGTCAACGTCAAGGCCGAATTGGCTGACCTGCGGGGTAAGATACAGACCGAAGTTAACCGCATCGTGCAGTCCTTGCGCAACGAGGTGGCCGTCGCGCGGGCGCGCGCGTCGTCCCTCAACCAGGCGCTGAGCGATCGCAAGCGCGAGATGGGCCGGCTCAATGCCGCCGAGGTTCAGCTGCGGGCTCTGGAACGCGAGGCAACGGCAAACCGCGCTCTACTCGAGACCTTCCTGCAGCGCTCCAAGGAAACGAGTAGCCAGCAGAGCTTCCAGGAGGCCGATGCCTCCCTGCTGTCGGCCGCCGCCGTGCCGCAGCTGCCGACCTATCCGAACAAGAGGATGATGCTGTCTCTGAGCATCATCGGGGCCCTTTGTTTCGGCGTGGTCCTGGCCTTCTGGTCGAGCAGCTCGATCAGGGCTTCCGCAGCATGGAGCAGGTCGAGCAGATGCTGGGCGTCAATCCGCTCGGCCTCGCGCCGACCCTGCCGGTCTCCGCGAAGGTTCGCTACAAGCCGCAGGAGTACATCCTGAACCGGCCGCGCTCGGCCTATGCGGAGGCGATTCGGAGCCTCTACACCAGTCTGTTGCTCTCCGATGCCGAACGCCCGCCCAAGGTGGTCATGGTCGCCTCCTCGTTGCCGCGGGAAGGCAAGACCTCTACGGCCCTGTCGTTGGGCATCATGCAGGCCAAGGTCGGCCAGAACGTCGTCATCGTAGACTGCGACCTGCGGCGGCCGAGCGTGCACAAGGTGCTCGGGCTGCGCTCGCGACCCGGTCTGGTCGAATATCTTGCCGGCGAGGTGACCCTCGACCAGGCCTTGGCGATCGATCCGGCCTCGGGTGCCACGGTGCTGACCGCAGGCGCGCCGGCGGCGGACCCGCCGGACGTCTTCGCCTCGCAGCAGATGCGCAAGCTACTGGGTGAGCTTGCCGACCGCTTCGATCTGGTAGTCATTGACTCTGCGCCGACCCTAGCGGTCTCCGACACACGCATCCTCTCGCGGCTGGTCGACAAGACGGTGTTCGTGGCGCGCTGGGCCAAGACACGGCGGGAGACGGCGGCAAACGGTCTGCGTCAGATCCTCGACGCGGGCGGTGACGTGGCGGGCGTCCTTCTGTCGATGGTCGACGTGAAGGAGCACGCGCGCTATGGCTTCAGCGACTCCGGCTATTATCACGGCGAAATCAAGAAGTATTACACGGGCTAGCGGCCGTTTCAGGACCAGGCGCTAGCAGCTGTCCCGAAGGGTCGGCCCGGGCAGGGCTATCCGGATCCTCTCGAACGTGGAGGCAGCGGCGCCGCTGCGAGGGCACGGTTAACTTTTTGTCACGGGTTGCCTATAGGATGCCGGTCCGGCGCGTGAGGCGCGGCCAGCGCGAGCCTCGAACGGGCCGAAACCGCACCATCGCTCCAGCAGCGGCCGCGTGCGCCTCGCCCCAGGGTTACAGCAGTCGTTGATGGAGGTCGAATGCTACCCAACTTCCTCATTATCGGCGCCGCGCGGGCCGGAACGACGCTGCTTTACCGCATCACCAAGCAGCATCCCGATGTATTCCTCAGCGAGCCCAAGGAGCTGCGCTTCTTCGCCAAGGAGGGGGCACCGGACTTCCGCGGGCCTGGCGACCAGGGCGTCAACAACGGCTGGGTGACGAACTGGGACGACTATCAGTCCCACTTCGCCACCGTCAACGGCGAGACGGCTATCGGCGAGGCCTCACCCTTCTACCTCTGTAGTGAGGAAGCGCCGCAGCGCATCAAGAGCCATCTGCCGGACGCGAAACTGGTCATGGTGCTGCGCGATCCGGTCAGCCGCGCCCACTCCAGCTTTATGTATCTCAGACGCTCGGGACGCGAGCCGCTGGCCGATTTCGCAGCGGCCCTCGAGGCCGAGGACGAGCGTCGCAAAGACAACTGGGAGTACCTCTGGCACTACCGCACACTGGGTCTCTACAGCGGCCAGGTGGAACGCTATTTCAAGCTGTTCCCGAGGGAACAGATCTGGATTGGTCTCTATGACGATCTGGATGAGGATCCCGTGAACTTCGCCAAGTCGGTGTATCGCCATATCGGGGTCGACGACAGCTTTGCGCCGAAGGTACATTCGCGCACCAACGCGTCCGGCGAGCCTCGCTCGCTCTTCCTTCAGCGGACCCTGGACAAGCAGAACCCGATTCGCGCGTTGGCAAGAAAGTTGGTGCCGCAGAAGTACCGTAAGCCGATCCGCGTGGCTCTAACCGCCCAGAATCTGCAACGATCGGATGCGCCGAGCGAGACCGAAAAGGAGCTGCGGGCCTTCTTCCGGACGGACGTGGAACGCTTGGAGCAGCTCATCGATCGCGACCTTTCCGCCTGGAAGGTCTAAAGCTTGCTCTAAACCTATGAGTTAGAACAGCAAGTCCGGCGTCGGCAGAGAAGGGCTGGCTCGCGTTCAGTCCGGCCGATGCCAGGCGACGCGGTGCAGTCCAAGGTTGTCGAACTGCTCCGGCAGGCGCAGGAAGTAAGGCTCCATAACGGCCGGATAGCCCATCAGCATTGCCGTGATCTTCTCGCTGTGGGCGCCCTCGGTCGGGACCTGCAAAGGCGGCTCGATCGTCGTGACGAAGCTTCCGTCGGGGCGCCGCTCCGTGAATACCGGCAGGAGCGGGGCATCCGCCTTGAGGGCCAGGTTGGCCGCGCCGCCGGCAAGCGGAATGCTGCCGTTGAGGAAGGGCACTTCGGTCAGGCGATTGGCTGCGGCGCCCACCGTAATCGAGACCACCTTATTCTCCGACAGACGCTGGCTGAGCTGCGCGGTAGCGGCGCGCGGATCCTCTGGCACGATCATGACGCGTTCAGCCAGGTTGCGACGCTCTATCCTGGTACGGATCGGATTGAGAAAGCGGAGTCCGAATCGGGTCACGGAGAAGCCGCCGTGGGTGTGACGGCTGAGGTGGTAGGCGTCGTAGCCGGCCTCATGACAAGCGACCTTGGTCATGATATCGGCGAACGCCGCAGGCTTGACCCAGAGGATTGCGCCGCGACCCTGCTGCAGCGCCTGCTCGAGATGTTCGCGACCCTGGAGCCGTACCCGCGGACGCCAGCCACCCGGCCGATAGAAGCGCAGCAGCAGAATGCGCTCGAACTGGCGGAGGCTGGCCGAATCCCGAGTGACGGCGTCGATCTCCGCCTCGCTGCAACGTCCGCGCAGGTAGGTGTGGAAAATCTCCGCTTGCTCCGCATACCTGCGTGGGCTGAGGCGCCACATGATCCAGACGATGGCGCGACAAATGCCCAGGCAGGCTTTGTCGGGCAGAAGCCATCCTCCGACTGCCAGGCCTGGAATGGCGGCGGCCAGGACCAGATCCTTAAGGCTGATCAGGCGCTCCTCCTTTTCCGGACGCTTGCCGGAAAAGGATCGTTTTATCGATGTGGCGAACATTTTCCCCCAAATCTTCGCAACGCCATTTTGCCATACCGTTCCGGTTCGCGCAGCCTCTTAAGTTGAGTAGCTAGTCCCCTCTGCGCCTCCCCACCAAATCTCCAGCGAACCTCTTAACACCAGAACCAGATAGGCTTACGCGAACAAAAAGGCTCCTCTCCGGATGACGGCACGGCGGAACAACGCTGCTGCCATCAGGAACGCTCGAGCAGCTGCCGCTCCCAGCGCAGCGCCGCCTCCACGATCACGCTCAGGTCGTCATGCTTGGGCCGCCAGTCGAAAAGCTTGGTGAGCTTCTCCGGATTGGCCACCAGTGCAACGGGGTCGCCGGGCCGCCGCGCCGCGCTGCGAACGGGCAGGGGTTGACCGGTGGCCTGCTCGACGGCGGCCAGCACCTGCTTGACGGAGTAGCCGCGGCCGTAACCGCAGTTGAGCGCCAGGCTCGTGCCACCGTTCTCCAGATGGCGCAGGGCTTCGACGTGGGCTTCGGCCAAGTCCGTGACGTGAATGAAGTCGCGGATGCAGGTACCGGCCGGCGTGTCGTAGTCCTCGCCGAAGATCTCGATGGTCGACCGTTGGCCGGTCGCCGCCTCGCAGGCGATCTTCAGCAGGTGCGTGGCGTCATCGGTGCAGTGCCCGCTGCGCCCCGCCGGGTCGGCCCCGGCCACATTGAAGTAGCGCAGGGCAACATAGGTGAAATCGTGTGCCGCCGCGGTGTCCTCCAGCATCCATTCGGTCATCAGCTTGGAGCGGCCGTAGGGGCTTTCCGGCTGCAACGGCATGTCCTCCGTCACCTGCAACTTGTCCGGCGTCCCGTAGACCGCTGCTGTTGAGGAGAAAATGAACCGGCGCACCTCGTTTTTCAGGCAGCACTGTATCAGACTACGACTCACGGTAGTATTATTGCGACAGTACTTCAGCGGATCGCGCACCGATTCGGGAACCACGATGCTGCCGGCAAAGTGGGCCACGGCGGTGACCTCTCGTTCACGGATCACCTGGGCGACCAGGGCTTCGTCGCCGGCATTGCCGATTACCAGGGGCACGTCGGCCGGCAGCAGCTCCCGCCGGCCGGTCGAGAGATCGTCCATAACGACGACCGCACGGCCGGCATCCCGAAAGGCCAGCACCGCGTGGCTGCCGATGTAACCGGCGCCGCCGGTGATCAGTATGGTCATCGCTTCTCGACTCCAATTCGGGGCCACCGCCAAGGCGCTTCCACCGGCGCGCAGTCTGAAGGCCCTCTGACGTCTGTACCAACCATCCTGCTGCAGGCGCTATCCGCAAATCTGCTTCCGGCCCGCTGTCGCTCGTGGCGGCGGCTGCTTCTTGTGCCGGGGCTGTCGATCGCTGCGGATGATTGTCGGGTCGGCGTCATGCTTCTTCTTGATCTTCGGCGGGGGTCCTGCGGGCTTGAAGACTGGCTGCGGCTTGCCTCCGCGCCAAACCTGAATGCGCTCGACCCTGGAGGTTTATCCGCGGCGGATGGGAGCCGGCCACCTTGCAGCCGCGGACTCCCGGTTGCGGACGTTCGGCGAGGAACCGAGGTAGGGGCAAGCAAACATGGTCCGCCGCTGGATAGATCTCTGCACCCCAGAGGCTGCAGAAACCGCGTGCATCGAAAACTGGCTATCCGGATCCAGAACAGAGCCGCGGGCTCGAGGTCAGGACTGCAGCATCTGCTGGTCGGGCCGCCTAGTCTTGGAGACCAGCCACAGCATCCTGGGCTTCAGGAACTTCGACCAGACTTTGACCCTGACGGTGCGAGGCGTCAAGACGAAGGCGGCAAATAGGCTGGGGATCATCACGTGGTACCGGCCCTCGACGAAGCTGTTTACGGCGGTCTTGTAGAGGACCTTGCCCCAGTTGGCGCGGTACTCCTTGAAGCGTGCCCACCAGCTCATCTGCCGCCGGATCTCCTGGTACTGCTCCCAGGTCGGCTCCGGCTCGCCGCGCCGGCGGCGCCTCAAGCTCTCCTCCATCCAGCGGCGCGTCTCCACCTGTTCGCGGACTTTGAGCGCGCAGACGGAGTTGACGTGAATGCGGTACTTGAGCAGGAACTCCTGCTGGACGAGAACCGTATGGCCGTTCTCCGCAACACGGTTCCAGAGATCGCTGTCTTCGCAGGGTTCGAACTGCGGGCGATATCCGCCAACCTCCTGCACCGCGCGCTTATTCAGGATCGCCGCGGGATGCGAGAAGCCGAAGGCCGCGTTGTGGTCTAGTTTCCGCTGCAGCGTCTCACGGTCGATCATCTCGGACTCGTTCTGCCCGATGATTCGATCCTGGTCGTCGATGTGATAGACGAAGGCGCTGGCGACAGCGACGTCCGGGTTCTCTTCGAGAAAGGCGAGCTGGCGCTCCAGGCGGTTGGGCAGCATCAGATCGTCGGCGTCCATCATGGCGATCCATTCGCCGCGGGCCACCTCCATCCCATTGTTCCGCGACGCGGCTCCGCCCTGGTTTTCCTGCGAAATTATGCGAATGCGTGGGTCCTTCTCGGCGTAGGACTGGGCGATCTCCAAGGTGCCGTCGGACGAACCGTCGTTCACGATAATGAACTCGAAATCCTGGAAGGTCTGCGACAGAACGCTTTCGATCGCCTTGGCGAGATACCGTTCGGCGTTGTACGTCGGCATGACCACGGACACCTTCAAGGCGTCCTGCGATTCCGGGACCTCCGTGTTCCCGATCTCAGCCATCCTGGTCTCCTGTGATCCCATCTGCGCCATGTTGGTGTTATATCATCACAACAGTGGTTTACCATCCATATGACCCGGAACCGGTGCGCCCATCAGGTTCAGGATGGTCGGTGCCATATCCACCAAGTCGGCCTTCAAGCCGTTGGAATTGGCCGGAATCCCGGGGCCTTTCGCGATCAGGAAGCCGGCGTTGTTGTGCCCGCCGGAGCGACGGTGGGGAACCGGGCCGATGCGGCCGAAGTCCGGGCTGTCCACCAAATCGCAAGGGACGTCGCTGTCCCACACCACGACCAGATCGGGATCCGCGACACGCGCGCCTTCCGGGGCGTTCCGGGGCCGAAAGATCTCCTTCACGATCGGCTTCTGCGTCCGCGGGTCCTTCAAGGCGGAGATGTGGTCGCTCAGCTGATCGCAGAGGCTATCGTAGTTCTTCGGGTCGACGATCCCGTCCTTCTCCCGGCCCTTGAGATTGATCCGGACATAGCCGTCGCAGTAGGTGGGCAGGGCGAAGGCCTGCATCTGCGGCCAGAAGGGGCTGTACCAAAGGGCCGGCTGGAAATAGTAACCCCTGAACTCGTAAGGATAATGCGGGCCAGGCGGCAGGCCCACGACGCGGTCGAACTTGTGGCTCAGTTCCATCAAGACGTTGTTTCGCACCAATTTGCGAAGCGGATTGGCATCAGTCTTGGTCGACCAGACTTCGCGAACCCAGCCGAAACTCTTCGGCCACGTCACCATGGGCGGCGGCGGCGTATTGGATTCGTATCGACCGCCACCGAAGCCCGTCCGGTCCGGGAAGCTGAAACGATAGAGCATCTCGGGCAGGAACAGCATGCCCGTCAGGTCCAGGTTGTTAGCGACCGTGCCTTCTTGTGAGAACAGGAGAATATGGGCGTCCTCCGGCGCATTTCTGACGATCTCGCCGACCGCGGCGTCGGTATCCTTGTAGATCGTCAGCAGGGGGTCCTCGTCGCCAAGAAGCCCCTTGAAGTGCTCGTACCAGGGATGGTCGGGCTGGCTCAAGTGATAGAGATAGTGTCCGCCCGAATGGGTCTCGGCAAAGACGGTGAAGAAGAGGTCCCAGTCGTCCCGCTGCATTAGGTCGATGCAGATGCGGCGCCGCAGATCCAGCCCCTCCCTGAGGTTCTTCAGAAAGCGCTGCAGCGAGCCCTTTTGCCACAACCTGGCATGATCTTTGTTCAGGGAGGGATGGCCGCCGTATTCGGTACGAATCTGCTGCAATAGGTCGGCGGGCTTAGAAACGCTCGGTGTCTGCGCTGAATGCGTTCCCCAAGCCAGTACCTGTATGCCGTTTGCCTCCTCGGCGATCGCCGCCTGCGGCAGATCGAACATGGCGACCTTGCGGTCGCCGCCCATCGCGTAGAAGGGAGCGTATTCCTTGTAGTCGTAGGTTACGCCCTTCCAGCTGTATTGTTCTTCATTGAATTTGACCTGCGACCAGAAGCCGGTCTTGTCGGGCCAGCAGCCGGTGAAAAAGGTGGTCCATGTCGTCTCGGAGATATTGTGCTTGCCTGCGTAGAGGTCGGCATAAAGGCCCTGCTCTCGGACCTTGCTGATGTTGGGAAGGTGGCCTTCGGCCATCCACTTTTCCAACAGTTGGGGATCGGCGGCGTCCAAGCCAATCGCGATGATGCGAGCGCCCATTTCTATCAACCTCCGTTGCGGCGTCTTACTCGTCCCGTCGCACGCAAGCCCGTAAAATGACGAGTACCCGACGGGCGCTGATGCTGTGCCTTAACGCTTATGTGGATTGAGTATGTGGCTCGGCACTTCAGAAAGTGCAAGATATCATATCCTACAAATTTATGAGATATTGTCAAGTATAATCCTTGTTTTGAGGCTTAGCCTAAGGTTGTCCAATGTACTTGTGGTGCATGTATTTAATGTTACTGGTTAATTTTCGAAATATATTCTTATCAAAATCAGGGGACGCATTGATATGGATCAATTGGGCAGACCGAAGCAGCAAGTTGTGGTTTTAGGGTCGGCCATTGGCCCGGTCGCTACCCTGCTGGCCTGCCACGGCTTTCGGCGCAGCGGAAGGCCGCCTGATTTTCCTATTTGTTCCAAGGAGTTGAGTTGCCCCAGCCTTGGCGGCACGAGCTGTGAGTTCGCCTAGGTCGACTCGCCGCTTAGCACTTTGTAGGCCTTTTCCATGGTCAACACATCGCAGTTTGACGCTGCAGCGGCCTGAACCACGGCTGCGAAGTGTTCCGGGGTGCAGCCATAGGGCGATGGAGTGTCGACGACATCGTGAGTGTAGAAGATCAGCCAGCCCCGCTTTCGCTCGTTCTCCTCGATCAGTTTTAGGGAGTGCTCGGCGTTTTCAAGACCGCCGTAGAGGCTGTTGCCGAGCAGGGCGGCGAGATCGCTGTTTCCCTCGTTGATGCCAGGCAGGATACCGCGAGCGGTCGCAAAGCGGCCCGCGGCCAAAGACTTGGCCAGCAGGCTGATCTCGCCGAAGGGGTAGGAAAAGCTAACGAAATCCTCGCCGCCGGCAATTTTCTTGGCCTGCCGATTGTTCTGGGTGAACTCCCGGTTCAGCTCGGCTTCCCCCAGGCTGCGACAGTTTACGTGGGAGTAGGTGTGGCAGCCGAGCTCATGGCCGCGATCACGTAGGGCGGTCAAATCCTCTTCAATCATCAGGGCTTGGCCGTGCTCCTCGCCGCCGAGCAGGCTCAGGGCGCCGTAGTAGGTGCCGCGCGCCTCGTGCCGTTCGAGGATTGCACCGCCGACCGACAGGGCCGAGCGGGGGAAGTCGTCGAAGGTAAAGGAGATGACGCCGCGTGCCGAATTTATGCGCAGCGGCTTGCGCCGCAGGTGCGCCACGGCCGTGCGTTGCAGCTTACGGCCAAGCCGTCTCGCAAATGACCTGGGGGTGAGTGCGGGTGCCACGGAAAGGCGGTCCTTGCTTCAGTTTCGATGACGCGTGATCGGGTGCCGCACGATATCACCTTCCGACCGTAGGGAGTATCGACCGGGCGCCAGGCCGTGGGCGGCGTTCTGCCGGGTGGGCGCCTCGTCGGCTGTGGTCGCGCTCATGGTTTCCGGTTTATGGCATTCAGCCTGCGGATGGCCTTCTTGGGCCACTGCGACAGCGGTTCGAAAGGCAGGGCCTCGACAAAGGCGGTCGAAGCCCGCCACAGCCGCCTCTGAGCGGCCGCAACGGAGGCCTTCGCGACGTAACCGCTGGCCACGGTAACGCTGCCGCTGGCCAGGCGCTGCTTGTAGTCGAGCGAGCCCTTGCCGAGGTCGATGGTCGTCAGGCCCATGTCGTTCGCGGTTTGCGCCATCTGCAGGATTAGGTAGTAGCCGGGCGAATACTTGCTGAACTCCACGCCGTAAGCCGGGAACCAGTAGTGCCATATGCTCTTCGAATGTAATCCCAGATGCACCGCTACCAGCTGGTCGCCCGCGTGTAGTGTCGACAGCAGCCCGCCGAAGTCCGCTTCCTCGCAGCGCAGTACATCCTCCAGAAGGCGGACCGGCCAGCTGTAGGCGAAGATGTCCGGCGCATTGGTCCTGCGATACTGCGCGCTTTTCCAGGCGCGTAGCGTGTCCATCGCCTGGTCGTCGATGGAGCGCGCTTCGAAGCGAAACTCGCCAAACTCTCGTTCCATTTTGCGCCACTTGGACGCCATGCGGGAATTGACCACCTTGGTGCCGTCACGGCCGCGCGCCTCGACATAGTGGTCATAGCCTTGCGACAGGTCGAGGTAGGGCGAGCCTTCGGTATCAAGGTGATAGGGTGCGAAGCCCTCTTGACTGGCCAGCAGATGGTCGAAGTCGAAGACCGACAGGCCGCAGGCGCGGATCAACGACAGCGCGTCGCAGGTCACACCGGGCGCCGTCACCACGCCGTGGTAATCCGAAAGCGGCCAGCCGACCGGTTTCCCCACCCCGCGACCGTGCAGCTGAAATGGGAAAAAGCCCGTGATCTCGCCTTTGTTCTCGATGATGCCAACGAAGACATCGCTGCGTACCTTGGCGACCGCGAGGGTGAAGTGCGGGCAGAAATAGGGACTGACCAGTGCCGGATTCGACGCCTGCAGCGCAGCCCAGTGAGCGACCTCTTCACTCGGGAGGTCACCCGCCTTGACCAGGCTTACTTTCATGTTCGAGCGCTCCGGCGGCCGGTGGCAATTGGCCGCGTCCCCGCGTCCGATAGCGCGCGGGTCGCTCGACAGAGATGGGTTGGTCTTGGGGCGGGGCGCTCAGTCACTTGATCAGCCGGCCAGGTAGAGCCCGGTGGGAGAGCGGAATGTGGCGCAAGATAGCTGACGTGCAATGAAGGAAAACGAAGGTAGCTGAAGATCCTTGAAGACGACGTTAACTACGCTTCTACCCTGTGTCAAAAACGTGATGCGTGGCCATGCGGACCTGTAACGACTTCAAGGGTTTGCCTGGGCTTGTTACGCTACTCGCAGATTCTGCCGTTAAGAACATCAGCGAACCTGGGCGTCGTGAAGCAACCTTGCCTGGCGTTACCGGTTGGCCGATTGGCGGGATAGTCAGAACGCCGGGTGCCCTTCGTGCCCACCTGTAGAAAGTAGTCATCGCCGTGAGCACTGTCGCACCGAGTGTCGCTGTCGCCGCGCGTCCGGCCGCGTTCGGTAGACGCTTCCTGCGAAAGTCCTTCCGTACCGGTTCCGCCTTGCTCGATCGATCGCTGGCGCCGGCGTTTCCCGCGCTCTGTCGCGCCGGCTCCGAGGAGCCGCAGACCGTGTTCATTATCGGCTGTCCGCGGTCGGGCAGCACTCTGTTCTATCAGTCTCTGGCCTACGCCTACCGCTTTGCCTACGTGAACAACGCGATCGCCCGCTATCCGCGCAGCGGTCCGCTGGTGGCGCGCTGGCTGGGCGCCGCAAACTGGCCGATCGCCGCCAGCTTCACCAACGACTACGGGGCGACCGGGGGACGGTACGGCGTCAGCGAGGCTGGTGCCTTCTGGAATCTGGTCTTTCCCTGGCGCGATCATCACACGGTCGAACCGGAGGACTGGCCGCAGGAGCGAAGGGACTTCGCCCGCCGGTATATCGCCGAGATGGCCCATGTCTACGGCGCGCCCTTCGTGTGCAAGAACCTCTGGCACAGTGTGCGGCTGCCTGCTCTAAACGCGGCCTTTCCGAATGCTGCGTTCATCGTCATGCAACGCGATCTCTTGCCCATGGCGCAGTCGATCCTGCTGCGGCAGCGCGAGAGCGAGGCGGCGGGACGCGGCTTTTGGTCGGTTCGCCCGCGCGGCCTGCTCGACAAGCGCAATTTGTCGCTCCCGGAAAAGGTAGGCTGGCAAATCGTGCTGACCCAAAAAGCGATCGAGACCGCGCGCGCCGAGATCGGCCCGGAGCGTTTCTTCTCCGTGCCCTATGAGGACTTCTGCAGCGATCCGGAGCAGTGGCTGGAGGCGGTCGGTGATTTTCTCAATGGCCTTGGAATCATGGCTGAGCGCCGCGCGCGCATTGATCGGTTCTTCGATGCCAGAAAACGTGGCTCCAAGTCCGACCCGGAGATGGATCAGATCGAGACCGTTCTCGGTGACGGTTCGCCCTACGTCAGTGCGTAGAGGCTCTCGAGGCTAACCGGTAGCTTGGGCAGACACCACCGGTTGGCGGAGCTCGTATTTCTCGCTATCTGCATGTAACTGCCGAACTTGTCCAGGCCGGAAAGCAACCGGAAGCACTTCACCGACAGGATCGCTCCGGGCTCGCCAATCTGAAAGGCTGATTACTTGGTCGGCTGCTCGCCGGTCCGGCCGTAGATATCCTCGAAGCGCTCGATGTCGTCCTCGCCCAGATAGCCGCCGCACTGCACCTCGACGATGTGCAGGGGCTCGCTACCGGGATTGCGCAGGCGGTGAATGGCCTCGATCGGGATGTAGGTCGACTGATCCACTTCTAGGGTGAAGACCTCCTCGTCGCGGGTCACCTCGGCCGTGCCGCGGACCACGACCCAGTGCTCGGCGCGGTGTCGGTGGCGTTGCAGCGAGATGCTGGCGCCCGGATTGATGATCAGCCGTTTGGCCTGGAAGCCGTCATCCGAATCGATGCTTTCGTAGGAGCCCCAGGGCCGGTAGACGCGGGGATGGTGGACGTGTTCGCTGCGGTCCTCGGTCTTGAGCTGCTCGACCACGGCCTTGATGTCCTCGGCCTTGTCACGCGGGCAGACCAGCACCGCGTCGGTGGTGGCGATCACTACCAGGTCGTCGACCCCGACTGCCGCGATCAGGCGATCCTCGCTGCGTAGGTAGTTGTTGCGGCTGTCGACCGCGATTACGTCGCCGCACAGTGCGTTGCCCGCGGCATCCCGCTCGGCGATGTCCCAGAGGCTCTTCCAGGAGCCGACGTCGCTCCAGCCGATGTCGACCGGCACCACGGCGGCACGGTCGGTCTTCTCCATCACGGCGTAGTCGATCGAGATCGAGGGCGAGGCGGCGAAGGCAGTCTCGTCGAGGCGTAGGAAGTCCTGATCCGCCTTGGCCGCGTCCAGGGAACTTCGGCAGGCGTCCAGGATTTCCGGCTGGAAGCGCTCCATCTCCTCCAGGAAGCGATCGGCACGGAAAACGAACATGCCGCTGTTCCAGAGATAATCGCCGCTCGCCAGATAGCCCTCGGCGGTCGGTCGGTCGGGTTTTTCCACGAAGCGCATGACCGCGTGGCTGTCGGTCAGGCCGTCGAGGCTCTCGCCCCGGCGAATGTAGCCGTAGCCGGTATCCGGACGCTGTGGCGTGACCCCGAAGGTCACTAGCCAGCCGGCATCCGCTGCCGCCGCTGCCTTTAGCGCGGCGGCCTGAAAGCCCGCGCGGTCGGCTATGAAGTGGTCGGACGGCAGCAGGATCAGCACCGTCTCGGGCGCTTCCTCGGCCAGGGTCAGGGCGGCGATACAGGCCGCTGGCGCGGTGTTGCGGGCCGCCGGCTCGAGCACTATGCGCTTGGCGGCGACGCCGCTCTGCGCGAACTGTTCGGCAATCTGGAAGCGGTGGTCGGCGTTGCAGAGGATCAGGGGCGGGCCGAAGGCCTGGCCGTCGGAAACCCGGTCGGCGGTCTCCTGCAACAGGCTGTTCGGGCCGGCCAGGGCCATCAGCTGCTTTGGAAAGGCCTGGCGCGACAGCGGCCAAAGCCGGGTGCCGGCCCCGCCGCAAAGAATCACGGGTGTAATCTGGCGATCTGCCACCATGACCTCGCTCACCTCTTTGTTCCGTCTAGCGCCTAGTTCGCGGCGCTTCATCTCGAAGCTTCAGTCCGCTGCTCGGGCTTTTCCGCCGGTCCTTCGCCTAGCCAGTCGAACATCGATACCCCAGCGGAAGACCTCCAGGCCATAGTCACTTTTCGGACGGCCCGACCGGCCAGCTCAAAATAGCGATCCGTCCGCACCGCTCAAGGCCCGCGGCACTGCCGACGCGGACCTGCGCTTGGCCCATTCCCCTCCATTCGCTCCGCCTGGCTCCCACCATCACCGCTAGGATAGGGCTGCGGATCATAGAGCGCCCAGCCTGAGTGACTCGTTAACGCTGGAGAGGCGCGACGCCTCAATTTTCCGTTCGAGGCGCGGCGGGCCGATATCGAACAGTGTCCGGGTCCGCTAGGATCTTGGAAGTGAGCGACGGTCGATGAGCCAGCCCTGGGGCGCCGCCGGACTGATCGCTTTCGACACTATATATCGAGAAAGACGATAACCCCCTCTATTTTATGACTCATTCTTAACGCCAGTAACCCGCGCTGCGGCGATTTGTGCAAGAAATGCAGCTGGCAATCCGCGGTCAGGTGGTTTAAGTCGAGAGTCCGCCGGGGGACCCCCTGCCGCCAAGGGCCGGGGCCTGCGGAGATGGAGGCGGGAATAGATCGAAAACGCCTCATCGGAGTGCGAGCGGCCCGTTTAGGGGTCTGACGTCTTGCCGTGCCTTTGTCGAGGTTTTTAGCGGGCTAGCGGCCTGTCTATGCCGTTCATTCGACCTTAACGTATCTGGTTCCATACAGTGAATTCCGCCCCAGGATGTGCCCAAACCCCCTGAATCTAAACCTTCCGAAATCGACGTGACCGAGCGCTTCGTAACCAGACTACGGAAAATGGCGACCGGTCGCACGGTCTGGGCGATGGGCGATCAGGGGATGGTCAGCCTGGGCAATTTCGCGGTCAACATCATCCTTGCCCGCAACGTCTCGACCACCGAATTCGGCATCTACACCCTTGTTTTCAGTGTGTATCTGTTCCTCAACGGGATGCACGGCTCCTTCGTCAACTATCCGCTGACGATCAGGATCGCCAAGGAGGATACCCTGGAGGTGCCGCGCCTCGTCGGGATGGCGCTGATCCTGACGATCATCCTGCTCGTGCCCCTGAGCGGCGGCGTGGTAGCGCTTTTCATGATCTTGGACCAGCCGCAGCTGATCCCCTATGGCATGCTGGCCTTTGTCGCCTGGCGCTTCCACGATGTGATGCGCCGCACGCTCATGGCACAGCTGCGGTTTCGCGCTGTCGTCCCTGGCGATGCGGTGAGCTATCTGGGCCAGGCGGTTGCCATGCTGGGGTTGATCTACTTCGACGTGCTCTCTCTGGAAGCGGTTTTTCTGGCGATGGCCAGCACCTCCGCGCTGGCAGCCCTGATCCAGATGGTTCAGGTCAAGGTGCGCTTTTCGCATCCCCGCGCCATGTGGCCCTTTGTCAAGGAATGCTGGAAGCTCGGCCGCTGGGTGATCATGAACAGGATCGCCGCGGTCGTCCAGCTGCAGGCTGTGGGCTGGATGCTTGCGGCCGTCCATGGGGTGGAGGCGACGGCGAACTTCCGGGCCGTCATCAATATAGTGGCTGTGACCCACCCGATCATGCAGGGGATCGGCAACCTGGTGATTCCCTCCGTCGTGCATGCCCACCGCAAGGGCATCATGCAAGCCATGCGTGCCACGGCGCTGCTGACGGCCCAAGGCGCAGTCCTGGTTTTGCCCTATTATCTAGCTTTGGGGCTGTTTCCGGGCCACGCGCTGGGGCTGATCTACGGACCGGACTCGCCCTATCGGTTGATGGCCGACGTGCTCACCATCCTGACTATGACCTACACCATGAGCTACTTTTCGCGGATGGTGATGGGTAGCCTGAGCGGCTTGGCCAAGCCAGACGTCGCCTTTCACGCGCAGCTCTTCGGCTCCATTGCGTCGTTAGTGATTTCGCTGCCTCTGGCGGCCTGGGGCGGCGTCTACTATGCCGCCGTCGGGGCCCTGCTGTCGCACGTCGTCCGGCTGATAGCAGGCGGCTATCTCCTGCGCCGGGAGTATATCCGCGAAAGCGGCGATCTCTCGGCCAAGCCGGCTCTTGGGAATTCGCGGTGAGCGTGGGCGCAACGAGTCTGAGCTGTCCGCGGCGGATTCCGCGGCAAGGGGTGGCGCTAGCCTGGAAGGTGGCGGCGGCGGAGGCGGCACGGCCATGAAGATCCTGATCTCCGGCTACTTCTGCAGCCCCTATCGCGGTTCCGAGAGCGGCAGGACCTGGAATTGGGCCTTGCACCTTTCGGCCAAGCACAAGGTTTGGGTGCTCACCAGTCCGCGATCGCGCCCCGATATCGAGCGCTTTCTGGCCGAACATCCCAACGAGAACATCGATTTCATCTATGTCGATCTGCCGCGCCTCTTTCCCTGGGAACGCACGGTCGGCCGCAGTTTAGTGCGCATGCGCTACGGGCCCTGGCTGGAACGTGCCTACCACGCGGCTGCCAAGGCGCATGAGGTGCATGGCTTCGATATCGCCCAACCACGTCAGCTACAACGTCTTCTTTCCGCCGCCGCAGCTCCACCGGCTGCCGATCCCCTTCGTCTGGGGACCGGTCGGCGGCGCCATGACCGCGCCGGACGCCTTCCTGCCCTACTTCGGGCGGCATCGCCTGATCGAGACGATTCGCAACATGCGCGTGCGGCTCTCCTGCCACCTACCGACGCTCAAGCGGACGGTGCGCGGCACCTCGCTGCTGCTGGCGATCAACGAGGAGACAGCGGACGGCCTGCGCACCGCTGGGGCCAAGGACGTGCGCCTTTTCCTCGATGCCGGGCCGCGCAAGGACTTCTTCGTGGAGGAGCCGCTGCCACCGCAGGATAAGAAAGAGATCGTTATCATGTGGGCCGGCTGGCTGCGGCCACGCAAGGCGCTCTCCCTCGGCATCGAGGCGCTGGCGCGGGTCAAGCACCTGCCGATCAAGCTGTTGGTGGTGGGCGAGGGGCCGATGCGCGATCCCTGGAGCCGCCTGGCGGCGCAACTCGGCGTGGCGGACCGTCTCGAGTTCGTCGGCGAGGTGCCCTGGGCCGAGATGCGCGATCACTATCGCCGGTCCGACATTTTCATGTTCACAAGCCTACGCGATTCCTCCGGCAACGTGGTCTTCGAGGCCATGGCGTCCTCTCTGCCGATCCTCACGCTGGATCACCAGGGAGTCGGCGCTTTCGTGCCGCCGGAGGCCGGGATCAAGGTGCCGGTCACGACGCCGGAGGAAACAGTGACCGGCTTGGCCGAGGGCATCGAGCGTCTGGCTAAGGACCCGGAGCTGCGCGCCCGGTTGGGTGCGGTTGGGTGGAAGTTCATTTCGGCGCAGACCTGGGATTACCGCGCCGAAAAAATGGCTATCTTTTACGAGGAAATTCTGCAACGGCAGGCCGGTGCCGAACTGCCGGCCGCGCAGCGCCCCTTGGCGCTGGCGGACGACTGAGCGTGTGCGCCCCGCCCGGAGACCCCATGGCGAAGACCGACACACCCCCCGCCGCTAGTGATGTGGCCGCTTGTGACGTGAGCGTGGTGGTCTGCACGGTCAATCGGCCCGATATGCTGCGCAAGGCCATCGACTCGCTGGTAGGGATGAACAATCGCCACGATCTTAGCCGGGAGATCCTGGTGGTCGACAACAGCGCCGAGGGATTGTGGCGTGACCTGGTCGAAGGTTTGTCGGAGGAACTCGCCCGCACCAGAAGCGTGTCGCTCCGCTACACCAGTGAAACCAGGATGAGCTTCGCCCATGCGCGCAACGCTGGCGTGCGCGAGTCGCGAGGCGACCTTCTGGCTTTTCTCGACGACGACGAGGAGGCCAGTGTGGATTGGCTCGACGAGCTGATTGCGGCGATGCGCGAGCATGAGGCCGACGTGGTCTTCGGCCCGGTCCTGCCCGTCTTTGAGGGCGGTGGACCGCCGGACTGGGATCCGCAAGGCCTCTATCACACGCGCGACACCAAGCTGCCGACCGGCACCGAGGTGAAGGAGCGCGGCACCGGCAATGTCTTGATACGGCGCGACCGTTGCCTGACCGAGGGAGAGCCCTTCGACAACGCCATGGGCGCCTCGGGCGGCGAAGATGTCGACTTCTTCCTGCGCCTGCGCCGCCGGGGCCGCAAGCTGATCTGGTGCCGCACGGCCACCGTGACCGAAGTGCAGGAGCAGCGTTATCAGACTTTGCCCTATCGTAGCTTCCGGAACTTTTGCCAAAACCAGATCTACGTGAAGGTGCAGTCGCGTAACAGCGACAGCCCCTGGTGGACGCGGCTGAGCCTTATGGCGGTGGGCGCAGCGCAGGTCGCGATTTATTCCTTGCCTGGCGTGCTGTCCATGATTGTTATGGCGCCGCCTTTGATCGGCGCGCGGCTCAAGCTCTTCAACGGCCTCGGTAAGCTCTTTTGGATGCTGCCGGCGCGGCTCTACGCCAAGCGCTACTGATGACGGGGAAGGGGACCGTGACCTCGCAGACTGGACGCCGCTACGCCCTGATCTCGCCCTGCCGGGACGAGGAAAAGTATCTCGCCCGCACGCTCGACAGTGTGATGCGGCAGAGCGTCCCGCCGGCGCTCTGGATCGTGGTCGACGACGGCTCGACCGACCGGACGCCCGAGATCCTGGAGTCCTATAGGGACAAGATCCCCTATCTGAAGGTGGTCCAGCGGGACGATCGAGGTTTCCGGAAAGTCGGCGGCGGCGTGGTGGATGCTTTCAACCAGGGCCTCGCGAACCTCGACATGGACGACTTCGACTATGTCTGCAAGCTGGATATGGACCTCGACCTGCCGCCCAGCTACTTCGAGGGCCTGATGCGCAAGCTGGAGCAGGACCCTGAGATGGGCACCTGCAGCGGCAAGCCCTACTTCATCGACGAGAAGAGCGGTGCCAAGGTTAGCGAATACTGCGGCGACGAGATGTCGGTCGGCATGACCAAGTTCTACCGCGTCGACTGCTTCCGAGATATCGGCGGCTTCGTGACCGAGGTCGGCTGGGACATCATCGACTGCCACCGCTGCCGCATGCTCGGCTGGCGCGCCTTGGCCTTCAACGATGAGGATCTCGCCTTCCAGCACCTGCGGCCGATGGGCTCGAGCTACAGGAGCATCTGGCACGGTCGCTTGCGGCACGGTTTCGGCCAGCACTTCCTGGGCACCCATCCACTCTTCATGCTGGCATCCTTCGTCTATCGCCTGAACAAGGCGCCGGTGGTGATCGGCGCGCTGGGCATGCTCTGCGGCTATGTGATGTCGGGGCTGCAAGGCAAGCCGCGCTATCAGGACGTGGCCTTTCGCCAGTACCTGCGGCGCTATCAACTGCGCTCTTTGCTGGTCGGTAAGGTGCGCGCCGGCGAAGAAGTGCTGGAGCGCGTGCGGCGCGATGGCCGGCTGACCGAATCCGAAGGCACCGCGGGCGCCGCCGCTGCGATCTCGCAAGCCGCCACTCGGGAGCAATGACGCTCGTTTTCCGTTCTGGATGTCCTTTCGGCAGGTCCTGTATGCCGGGAGAACCCTGTTTCAGCCTGTTCGATATAAGAGGAGAGCTATCGGTATGCGGAAGGTCTTGATCACTGGCGGGGCGGGCTTTGTCGGCCGACGTTTCTGCAGGCGGTTCCTGGAGCAGGGCGACCGGGTCATTTGCGTCGACAATATCGCGGAACATACCGGCGGCATGGCGCCCGAGGACGGCTGGCCGCTGTTCGATCCCCGCGAGTACAAGGAGTTTGAGTTTCATCGCGAAGATTGCCGCGACTATTTCGAACGCGTGAAGGACGACGACTTCGACTACGTGCTGCATCTGGCGGCGATGGTTGGCGGCCGCATGATGATCGAGCACAACCCGCTGGCCGTGGCCGAGGATCTGGCCATCGACGCGATGTACTGGCGTTGGGCCAAGGAGACCAAGCCGAAAAAGACCCTCTATTTCAGTTCGAGCGCGGCTTACCCGATCAAGTTCCAGACCAAGGACGATCACGTCCTGCTGTCGGAGGACATGATCGACTTCGGCACCGATATCGGCATGCCGGACATGACCTACGGCTGGGCCAAACTGACCGGCGAGTACCTGGGGCGGCTGGCTTACGAAAAGCATGGCCTCTGCAGCGTTTCCTATCGGCCGTTCTCCGGCTACGGCGAGGATCAGGACGACAACTATCCCTTCCCGGCGATCTGCAAGCGCGTGCTGGCCAACCGGGGCGAGGACCGCATGGTGGTGTGGGGCAGCGGCGATCAAAGCCGCGACTTCATCCACCTGGAGGACTGCGTCGACGGCGTCTTGCAGACCATGGATCAGATCGACAACGGCGACGCGGTGAACCTCTCGACCGGCGTTCAGACCAACTTCAAGCAGCTGCTCGGCACGGTTGCCGGGTTGCTCGGCTTCGAGCCCGAGGTGGTCGGCATGTCGGACAAGCCGGAGGGCGTCTTCGCCAGGGTCGGCGAGACCAAGAAGCAGCGCGAGCTCGGCTTCACGGCTAAGACGAGCCTTAGGGACGGGATTCGGCTGGCCTTGGAGTACTTCGAGCCCGGCAGCACCGGCTGAGACGAGCCGGGATGGGAGTCAGCCGCTGCTGGCTGGGGGACCGGCGGCGGGGCGCCCGAGGATGCGGCGGCGGACGAACTCGACCAGGAAGTGCCAGACGAAGGGCATGTCCTCGATCAAATAGCGGCGTCCCAACCGCTTCGGCTCCTGGATCAGGCGGTAGAGCCACTCCAGGCCGTAGTCGCGCATCCAGCGCGGCGCCCACTGCTTGTCGCCGCTGATGATGTCGAAGGCCGAGCCGATGCCGATGCCGACGCTGGCGCCACAGCTCTCCAGGTTGGCACGCACCCAGCGCTCCTGCTTCGGCGCGCCGAGGGCGACCAGGACGATCTTGGCATCCTTGCCCCGGATGTCCTCCACCAGCTTGGCATTCGCGGCGTCGTCGAGCGGGAAGGGGGTATCCATGACATGGATGCTGGCTTTCGGATAGCGCTCACGCATCTTCTCCGCCGCCTTCTGGGTAATCTCGAAGAAGCCGCCGACTAACGCCACGGCGCAGCCGGTCTCAGCGGAGATCTCGGCACAGCTCCAGACGATCTCGGTTCCCGCTACGCGGCCGCGCAGCGGCGTTCCCAGGAGCGAGGCCGCCCAAGTGATCGGCACGCCATCGGTGATCACTAGATCGGCGCTCCAGAAGTCGTCCTTGAACTGTGGATCGCGCCGGGTCTTCATGACCATGTCGATGTTGCCAACGGCGCAGTAGGCGCGGCTGCCATTGACCACCGCCTGGCGCAGGTGCTCAACAGCCTCGGCGAATGTCACCGCATCGAACGGACATCCCAAAATGTCAACGCGCGTCGGGCGCGGCTCCGATCCGGCCAACCTCAACCTCCAACAGCGATGCCGTGCCGTGACACGATGCCATTCATGACGACTAGGAAACCCCGACCGCCCCACATGCCCGCCCCAACGCCGCAGCCCACTGCGGAACGCGTGAGGCTTCGCTATGTCGGGCGCAACACTAGCCGTGCCCACGGCTGCGGTCCAGGCCCCGGAAAGGGTCTGTGCGGCTCGCTGGGCTGCCTGCCGGTAGGGGCGGCCGTCCGAGGCGCGGCGCTTTGGGACCAGTCCCTGTAAGCGCCACTTGTAGAGCATTTAAAGCTGTGACAAAGTTCACATATTGGGCAAAGTTCACATAGTAATATGTAGCGTGTCTGGAGAGAGGGGACTGGTCGCCGAGAAGTAACAGGGAGCTAGGAGATGCATGCTAGCCGTCGACCGGGCGCCAATACACGCGCGACAGTTCGTACTAGGGCCAAGCCAGCGTAAAGAGCACGACGACTGGACGTGCCTGCCTATCGACGATCGGTTGATCCTGTCCCATTGCCCCAGGCTTCGGGTCAGGCAGATCACTGATCGGGTGGGGCGGCGCTGGAGTCTGCTGGGCCTGGCGGTCCAGTCGGATCCCGCCCGAGAGTCGCCAGAAGAAGAACTCGCCGCCTACGGGCAGGGCGATATCGCGTCGGTCTACGAGAGCTGGGCCGGCAGGTGGATCATGATCGGCGAGGGTCAGCTGCACCTCGACCCCGGCGGTTTGCTGGGCTGCTACTACCTCCAGGAAGCCGGGGACCCGCCCGCCGGACCGTGGCTGTCTTCGAGCTTGGCCCTTCTTTCGGAACTCGGTGGGCAAGAGGTTCCGGAATCGCGCCGGCGGTGTTTGACCAAGGGCGACGGCTTCTGTTGGGACCCACCGCCGCGCACCTGCTATGCCGGCATAGCGAAGCTCCTGCCAACGCAAAGCCTTGATTTGGCAAGCGGGCGTGTCCTGCCCCGAAAGCCTTTCCCTGACGCTGCTCCAGCTATCACCTATGAAGAGTTGTTGGATCGTGTCGCGGAGTGCCTCACAACGACAGTTCGCAATCTTGCGGACGCTGACCGGCAGCTCTGGGTGGCGCTCTCGGCGGGCTATCATTCCCGTCTGCTGTTGGCCGCAGCGCTCAACGCGGGTGCCGAATTCAGGACTTATACGCAGACATTCCCCCTGATGCTCCGGGCCGATCGGGAGCTGCCAGCGGAACTGTCGAACGCCGTGGGTGTCGAGTACGTTGTGCGCTCTCCTGGTGCCGAGGTGGCGACCCTAAGGGATCGCATGGACAAGCACAGCCACGGCCAGTATGTCGATGCCGATCGAACCTTCTATGCCAAGCGACAGTGGGACTGGCCAGGTCCGGCCGACATCGCGCTGCGAGGGGGCGGTTTCGAATTGGGTCAATGCTACTACTGGCCCCTGCTGGCGGACCGGCCGGGGCTGGATCGCGTCCTGGCCGCGTTTGGCGCGGAGCTGTCGCCGGGCTACGTAAAGGACGGCCTTGCGGACTATCTGGCCTGGGTATCGCGGCATCCGATCGCCGACATGGATTGGCGCGATCGCTGGTACCTCGACATACGCCTGGGCGGATGGCAGAGCACCGAGGAGCAGGCCCTCGACCTCCTATCTGGAACAAGCTTCATACCGGGAAACAACGCGCGGCTCTATCGGCTGCTGTTGCAGGTTCCGACCGAGGTCCGGCAGTCGAAGCGCCACTTCGTCGACCTGATCGATCGACTCTGGCCCGGCTTGACCGCCTACCCTTTCAACGCCAGGGACAGCGTCCTCCAGGGTACGATCCGTCGCCTCCACAAGTATGCGTCGATCTTCCATCAAACCGGGGCCTGGAACGCGTCCTATCAACTGGGTGCCGCGCTCAGACGGCGCTTGCACAGGGCATAACTGCGCCATCTATCCGGCGTGTCCTGAGCGCTATCGGCCTCCATATCCGCAACCGCAACCTTATCGAGCAAGGAATTGCATCGTCTTCTCGGAGTGGTTTCCGCCTCGTACGCCAGGACGAGGCACTCAACATTGGCGAAATCTCAATGATTTGCTCATATTGGGGAAGGACGCTATAGCCTCCCTGGAACGTGATCCGATCGGCGCAGAGATTCCCAGCTAATCTATTGTGTTGACGGGATTTTCTCTGGGAAAGGCGGCGCGAAGCGCAAACGATCGACTTTAGTTGCGGACCGAGCAGCGTTATAGTGCGCGCGGCAAAGACGATGGAGAGGCTGGCTGGACGAGACCAGCCCCACCGCTTTCGAGAAGGAGCAAGTCTTGGCCTTTACATCTTTGGGCGCTTCGACCCAGCGCGTGGTCGCGGGGATCGGCGAGACAACCCAGGATAAGTGGGGGCTGGTCGTCTTGGCGCTCATCTGGATCAAGCTGTACATGAAGTTCAGCTTTCCCAGACGCGGCGTCGCCGCCGTGGTCGATACTGGCGGGTCGATCGTAAACCAGCTGATCTGGGTGTCACTGGTTACGCTGGCGGTGATAATCATCTACCGGAACTGGAACATGTCGGTGGCACTGTTCCGGCGGACTTGGCCGCTCATGCTGCCTCTGATCTGGTTCTTTGTGTCGATGAACTGGTCATCGTCGCCCAATCTGACTTTCAAGCGTTGCGTGCTGTTGGCTTGTATGATGGTGGTCGCCTTCGGGGTTGCCGCGGCGCGCCCAAGCACGTCCGATTTCATCAAGGTTACCGCCGCGGTTCTTGGTGGGATTCTTTTCGTCAATGTGCTTGCCGTCATCGCCGTCCCCCATTTGGCGCGCACCCCCGGCGCCGGTCTGTTTCTCGGCATGTATGAAACGAAGAACACGTCGGGCAACATTGCTGGTACCATCGTCGTTGTCTGGTTGTTCGCGACGCTCTGGGCTTCGAGTGTTACCTCGAAGGCGTTTTTCGCGACGGGGACAGCGTTGTGGCTATTCTTTCTGATCGGGACGGCCTCGAAAACCAGCATGGCATTGGCGATCCTGACGCCGATGCTTACCTATCTTCTCTACTACATCTATCGGCTTGAACTGCGAGAACGCCTGCTGTCCTACATCCTGTTGACGCTGTTCACTGTTCTCGTGTTTTGGTCGATCTTCTATCTCGATCTATCGGCCGAGGAGATCGGCCTCCTGGTCTTCGACGACCTCACCTTCACCGGGCGCACGGCCCTTTGGGAACACGTGATCTATAGCATCGAACAGAAGCCGTTGTTCGGCTATGGCTACGGTGCTTTCTGGTATGTCGGAGAGGGCACGGCGAACCTGCTTGGCGAGGGCACGGGCTGGGAGGCCGTCGTGACCTCGGCGCACAACGGCTACCTCAACATCTTGCTGGAAGGCGGCCTCGTGGCGCTGATCCTCTGCGCCGTGCCGTTGCTGATGACATGGCGTGGCTGCCTCATTCTGCTCAACAGGAAGTCTGCGGACCGGGCGACGCGTTGGATCTACGCGCTTGTGTTCTGCCTAATTCTGTACATCGCGCTGCGCGATATGATGGAAGCCAGCATTTTCCGGTCGCACTCCCCATCTTCGATGATCATATTCCTGTTCTTTTTCCTCTCGGAGATCTGGCGCTTCAGTGACGACCGTGGCGTCGTGCAAAAGTACCAGCCGCTCTCGCTGCTGGTGCGCAGCCGGTTGGATCAATCCGGATCGCGTATTCCCGTTGGAGGAATTCGTTACTGATCCCGCTGGGCGCCGAGCTGCGCGCTGGTGATCAGGTCAGCTGCGCAGTGAGCCGCGACATGGCCAAGGCCTCGATGTTTACCGCGCGAGGCCTGACAGCGGCGCAAAGATAGCCAAGCGCAGCGGGGCCTCACGTGGCGCGGCGCCACACCAGGAACGATGTCGTTGCGTAGTTCCAGATCGTGCTCATGAGCACGCCGGCCAGCGTGGAAGGCAGCCAGAGGCTTATGCCGCTGTAGATATAGGATGCCACCCCTACGTTGGTAATCGCGCCGACGCTGCAGGCCAGACAGAAAACGGCGAGGCCGCGGAACCAGGCCCAGCCGGTCAGCTGCCGATCCCGATAGGTGATGAGGTTGTTCAGCCAAAAATTGCCGACCATGGCAATCAGGGTGGCGAATAGCTGACTCATCAGAAAGCTGTATTCGAGCAGGTGGAACATCAGGGTGAAGGCCACCAGGTGCACGCCTACGCCGGTTCCGCCGATCAGCGAGAAGTACACCAGGCGGGCCGGAACAAGCCGGCCGAATTTCTTTTCCAGCAGGAGGGTCAGGAAATCGAGCGCGGCCCGGTTGTCGAGCTTGCTTTCCCCGGCGGTTCGGTTGCGGAACTCGAAGGGTAGCTCCTTGAAACGAAGCGGCCGGCCGGAAGAGGCAAAAATGTCGAGCAGTATCTTGAAACCAACGGCAGACAGCTTGTGAACGAATTCATCCAGGATATCCCGACGTATGGCGAAAAAGCCGCTCATCGGATCGCTCAGATCAGCGGTCAGTATGGAGTTGGCGATGCCGGTCGAGACGCGGCTTATCCAAACGCGGTTTGAGTCCCACTGACCTACGCTGCCGCCTTCGACATAGCGGCTGCCTATAACGAGATCGAGATCCGCTTCTTCAAGTGAGCGCAGCATTTCGGGAAGCAGACTCTCGTCATGCTGCCCGTCCGCATCCATCACCGCAACGTAGGGCGCCGAGCTCGACAGCATGCCTTCGACGCACGCGCTCGATAGGCCGCGACGCCCGATTCGCTGAATGCAGCGGATGCGCGGATCGCCTTGCGCGACTTGCCGGATCTCCTTCGCTGTCTCGTCGGGCGAATCGTCGTCGACAAAGATCACCTCCCACGTGGTTCCGTCCATAACCTCGTTGAGGCTGTCGATAAGCGGCCGGATGTTGTCGCGCTCGTTGAATGTCGGAACGACGATTGAAATTCTTGGCGGCTCCGGCAGCGTGTACTTTACCTGCTCGCTATTCATTGCGTGTGTTGCCTTACATGCCTTGGTCCGGGCCCGCAACCGGTCTTGATGATAGCCAAATGAGCCAGAGCGGGAAACCGTGCCCGAATTTCCCGTCCGAATGGCGAGATCGCGGGGGCGACCGTTTGCGTCGGCCTACCATGGAGGGCTGTGTGCCTCATCTCAGGACTCTGGAGATAGACTATAGTTTCAAAGAACAAGCTCCGGATTCGCAATAAGTTCCTTGGTAGAACGAATGATTGGGTGCCGGTCAGAATAGATCAGGGCGGGCAACTCGCTACTGGTCTTGCTGCGCCGTCGGAAAGGTCAGTTGATTGCCTGCGATCTTGATGTGATGGGCACAGTTCGGGTCGTCCGGGGAGGTCACCTCGATCGGCCTTTGGTGCTTGCGGAAGTAGCGCCAGTTCGCCTTCGCCAGAGCGCCGTTGGGCTGACTGAAAATGCTGTATTTTTTTTTCCCCGTGACAAAGCTCGCGACGTCGCCGGAGAAACAGATGACGACCTTGCCGCCCTCGGCCGGCAGGTTGGCGTGCCAGGCTCTGAGCTGATTCCGGAAATCCTCCGCGCGTACGGCCGCCATCTCCGCAATGTTCAGCTTTTCGGCTACGCCAAATCCCATCCAGCCGCTGTAGACCGCCAGCAGCGTTGCCGCGATCAGGAGGCGTGGGGTCGCCGTCCAGTGCCGAGAATTGGCGAACCATAGGAAGCCTCGATAGGCGAGGTAGCCACCTGCCAGGGCATAGAACGGGGTCAGCAACAGCGAGTACTGCTCGCTGACCCAGAGAATCAGCATGGCCGGAAACTGGCCGGAGAACAGCATGAAGACGGCGATCCCAAGGAAAACCAGCTCGCGTCGGGTTCCTTCGGCCCAGCCGTCGGCGCTCTCGGACTTCAGGCTGTGCCGCGCTGCCCAGAGCCCCGCAGCCATCAGGGAGAGCATGACCAGCGTGAGCAAGCTCGAGAAGGCCACGCGCGCGGCATCGGGCGTGACCATGATCTCGATCGTGCTGCCGACGTAGGCGGCGCTGCCCGTCAGCATGGCAATGTTCTTGGCGATGATCAGCGGCGAGAGCGTCAGAGTGTAGCGCACGTCCTGCACCTCCCCGCCGAGAGTGGCTCCGAGGTAGGCCCGCATCAGCATATAGAGACCGAAGAAGACAAGGAGACCCGCAAAGCCGATGAGCATGGTCCGGAGAATGTCGCGCACGTCGTCCCGATAGACCAAATAGCGGAGCGCGGCCGCCACGAGAGGCAGAGCGAAAACCACGCCGAGCGTGGTCTCCTTGGTGAGCATGGTGGCGTAGGCGAGCGGAATTCCGACCAGGTGGTAGTGCCGGCCGAGCATCGCCGCGCGACTGGTAAACCACAGCAGGCTGGCCAAGATCAGAAGCGTGTTCAGCAGCTGGGAGAAGGTATCGGTTTGATAGACGGAGGCCGTGTTGGCCGAATGGAAGGCGAACAGAATTGCGGCGATCAGGGGGAGCGCCGGCCGTTCCGGCCACCAGCGCCGCGCCACTATGTACACCAGGACGATGCCCAGCATGAAGCCAAAGAAAGAGAAGGCCGATTGGAAATAGTGCTCCTCGTCGTGTATCGAATAGTTTAGAGCGAAGAGTATTCTTTCCCAAATGCGAACAAACTGCTCGCCCTTGAAGAACACGTTTAGCCCGTAGTACTTCGCGTTGCTGATGTGCCAGAGGTCATCGGCCATAGGCGGAATGAAAAACATCTCGTAGTAGAGGAAGCCGATGACAAGAAGGACCAGGGCAAGTAGGTAGATGTGATAGGCCGCTGGCTTCATAACGCATCTTCCTTGCAGACGATCAAGGCAGTGGTGATCCCTGGAGCATCATCCAAAGATTGTTCACATCGGCAGAACGGCGCACGGCCATCCGGGCGCTGCGAATCCTGACGCATGGCATGTCCAACTGGCCGCCGCGCGCGGTCGCGCCGGTCGTCAGGCATTGGCGCGCAGAAGCCGGTCGAAGTAGGCGATCGTCTGATCCAGGCCATTCTCGAACTGAACTGTCGGCTCCCAACCCAGCTTTTCGCGCGCCAGGGTGATGTCCGGGCGCCTTTGCGTGGGATCGTCCTGAGGCAGATCCTCGTAGCGGATTTCGGACTTGGTGCCTGTCTTGGCGATGACCTTCTCGGCCAGCTCCAGGATTGTGAACTCGCCCGGGTTGCCCAGGTTGACCGGCCCGGTCACCTCGTCCGGCGCCGCCATTAGGCGCATGAGCCCGTCGACCAGATCGTCGACATAGCAGAAGGAACGGGTCTGTGAGCCATCGCCGTAGACCGTGATCGGCTTGCCCTGCAGCGCCTGCATGATGAAGTTGGAGACCACCCGACCGTCGTTCGGCAGCATGCGCGGCCCATAGGTGTTGAAGATACGGGCGACCCGGATCGGCAGGTTGTGCTGCCGATAGTAGTCGAAGAACAGCGTCTCAGCGCAGCGCTTGCCCTCGTCGTAGCAGGACTGCGGCCCGATCGGGTTGACGTTGCCCCAATACTCCTCGGTCTGCGGGTGCTGCGAGGGATTGCCGTAGACCTCGCTGGTCGAGGCCTGCAGGATTCTGGCCTTCACGCGCTTCGCCAACCCCAGCATGTTGATGGCGCCGTGCACGCTGGTCTTGGTGGTTTGCACCGGGTTGAACTGATAGTGGATGGGCGAGGCCGGGCAGGCCATATTGTAGATCTGGTCGACCTCGACGTAGAGCGGGAAGGTCACGTCGTGGCGCATGATCTCGAAGTGGTTGTGTTCGAGCAGGTGGGCGACGTTGTCCTTGCTGCCGGTGAAGTAGTTGTCGACGCAGAGGACGTCGTGGCCTTCCTCCAGCAACCGCTCGCAGAGATGGGACCCCAGTTTGTCCGAAGACAGATCTTTTTGCCGCGCTGTATTCCGGCAGCCTCAGGTGGGAGGGGAAGCGATTCGTCGATGCCTGGCGTAAAGCCGGGGCGTGGGAACCGGGGTACGAGACTCGTGGGAAGGAGGACCCGGAGTAGGAGTATCGCCAGCAGGACGCCTGCGAGCCGCCAAGCAAGGGCAGACTCCGCCGTGCGGACGCACTTGTGGCGTTCGCGGCACTGCAACAGGGGTCCCGATAGGCCAGAAAAGCGGCGAGAGCCGCGTTCGGCCGGCGCGCGTCAGGCCAGGGCAGCCTCGCGCCAGGCGCTGGTCGATTTGCACGACTGGCAAATGCGCTCGCCCGGCCACGAACTCGTGAAACCGGAGCCGCACATCAGGCAGCTGCGGCGCTTCTTTTCGTAAACGCGATCAGGCTCGGGCTTGGTGTTTTTGGCGTTCTTACTCATAGATCAGGAACATAGGCGGTCGATTGACGAAGGCAACAGTGAATGCTGCACTGCAGCAATGTTTCTAGTGCATGACGAAACAAAAGGCAAGGGCCGGGGCGACGGAACTCCTTTCCGTCCCCAGAGCGATGGCTTCCCCTTGAAATTCAGAGGCTGCCGGCGCGTTTTGCCGTCATCCGAGAGCGAAACGCCGCGTTTATAACATCATACGTCCTATCGGGGAACATCATTTCGGCAGGGCGGGCCTAACGCCAATTTCCGCGCAATCACCTGTAAATTGCCGGGGCAATCGGCGATGCACGGTCGACGGGAGGCCTGGCCCGGATGCCCGCGTTTCGCGGGCCGGGCCAGGCCCTATGGTTTTGCGGCGCGAGGCGGCGTCCGCGAGGGCCGATTCAGCCTTGTCCGCCCTGTGCCACGCCGCGCTGCATGGTGCGATGGACTGCGGTCACCGCGGCCGCCTCCGGCAGGTCGGGTCGGGCCGCCATCAAGGCGGCGACGGCATCCTGGAACTGCCGAGCCGGTTTCTGTCCGTTTGCCCGCGAATCCGCCACCGCCTGCAGGATGATGCGCTTGAAGCTACCGTTCGTGAGGATGTCCTTCTCTGCCTCTTCAACCGACCGAAGCCGCCGCTTCAGGTAGGGGCTGACCGGATCGGGGTCGTTCATAGCCGCCTCGCCATGACTGCCGTTTGCACCGAGTTCGTAGACTGTGGCGCTTGGCAGAGCCCCAGGTCCGGCCGGCCCCCCGAATGGGGCCTGGACCAGGGCACTGCCCGGCGCCGGACCGGCCGGCGGCGAGGGAAGTGGCTCGGCCGGCCGCTGCTCAGCGGCAGGCCGGTCCCAGTGCCTCGTGCTCCTGGATGGGCTGTGCATTCTTCGTCCCTGTCTTTTCTAGGTCTTGCCATGCCGCCGCCGGTGGGGTCCCCCGCAGTGGCGTGGCACGGTTGCCGATAACTAGGCTGGGAGGATTAGACGGGGTCCGCTGTGACATACGACACAGTCGGGGCTGTTTTCTCGCCGCAGGGAGGCTTGCGCGTGCAGAATTCGCACGTTTAAGGAGAATGAGCGAGAAGAAAAACGCGATTTAATAGCATGCTTGCGGATAACCGCCGCACCGAGTGGATTCGGTGGCGGATGTGCAGCGGCCTAATGAGGTAGACGGACGCGACTCGGCGGCTATCTGCGGGCCTCGGCCTTTAGACAGCCCTTCAACGCCTTGGCCGTGGGCTCGGTGACGAAGTAAACGCCATCGACGATGGTGGTTCGCTTGGCGTCCCACTTCGTCGCGTCGAAATCCCAGCCGATCAGCTGCGCTTTCTTTTCCGGATCCTCGACCAGGCGGCGCAGCCGGCGGGTCATCGCCTTCTGGAAATCCGAGGCGGCGCGCAGATCGGGGTCGCCAAACACCGACTGCATCTCTTTCATGCGCACGCGGCCGTCCTTGCGGGCGAACAGCGCCAGCCGCTGGCGGTGGCCTTCCGGCAGGCCATGGACGAATCGGGCGGCTTGCTCCGGATTCAGGTCGATCGGCTGCCGCCAACGTAGGCCGGGAAAGCTACGCTGCCGCTGCGCCAGAGACGAGTCGCCGGCCAGAGCCTCGATAAGCGCTGCTTGGAGGTCTGGCGAAAGTCTCTGGAAGTCGGACTGATCGATCACAAGCTGCATAGTTGCGCTCCTTGTTGGGTTCGTCGCCCGCAACCCGGCGCCCATCGCGGTAGCGCCTCTCGTCGGGCCCCCAAGACTCCCCGGCCGAAGCGAGCTCTTGCCCGTCAGTGTAGCAAAGCCGCGGTCGCTTGTAAGCAGTCGCCGCGTGCTGCCGGTGCCCCGGTAGTCCGGATGGCGGTCTTAGAACCAGTCGAGCTCGATCTCAAGGACGACGTGCTCGTCGCGGCAGAGAATGCTCTTTCGGCCGCTGCGCGGTAGCGGGATGGCCTTGTCGCGGCAAAAGGTGACGACCATGTCGATCATCTCCTGCGGCTCGAGGGTGACGACGGTCTGGCCATCGACCAAGGGGTCCTTCAGCCGCACCTGGCCCTGGCCGTCGGCCGCCGGCGGGCCCTGTACGCTGTCGATGTTGTGCGAAACCACCGGAAGATCCGGGCGAGCATCGAAATAGAGTCCGGCAGCGTAGGCGAACTCGCCCTTGGTCAGCACGATGCTGCGCAGCTCTCGTCCCATGGAATTTTACCTGCCCCCCGAATCGGGCCTTTTGTTGGCGCCGACGTTAGCACAAGATCGACCGTGACACGATCTGCTGGCCGCAAAGCCAAGGAGGTGGTGCGGCCGAGGGGAGGGGCAGACCGCACGGCATGCGTCTATATCTCATGCAACATGGCGAGGCCGTGTCGTCGGAGCAGGATCCGGCACGGCCATTGAGCGAGACCGGTCGCAGGGACGTCGAGCGGCTGGCCACCGTGCTGGCCGCCCGCGGCGTTAGGATGTCTCGGGTCCTACACAGCGGCAAGCTGCGCGCGCAACAGACGGCGGAGATCCTGGCCGCCGCCCTGGCGCCGGGCGCGACGCCTCAGGCACACGAAGGTCTCGCCCCGAAAGACCGGGCGAGCGACTTGGCCTCCGGGCTGGCCGCCTGGAATACCGACAGCCTGATCGTTAGCCATCTGCCCTTCCTGGACCACTGCCTCTCCTGGCTCGTGTCCGGCCATGAGGGCGGCGGTATCGCCGCCTTTCAGCCCGGCGCCATCGTTTGCCTGACGCCGGACGAAAGGGGCGGCTGGTCTATCGTCTGGATGCTGCAGCCCGACTTGCTGTAGGGCCTAGGCCGACGCTTCCGCCTCTGCGTTTACATCGGTCGGCGCCAGGGTGAAGACCTCGTGACTGGCACCGACGCCGCGCAGGCTGTGGCGGCCGAGCGAGACGAAGGTGTCGTCCATCTTGGAGGCGAAGCTGTCCGAGATCACCACACTGTGCTCGAGGCTCTTGCAAACCTCGGCGAGGCGCGCCGTTTCGTTTGCCGCCGGGCCGATCACCGTGAAATCCAGGCGCCCGGAGACGCCGACGTTGCCGTAGGCCACCTCGCCCAGATGCAGGGCGAGGGCGAAGCGCAGCGCCTGCTCGTCTCGGGTCGCGCGGTCGTCATTGAGCTGGTCAACCGCGCCGAAGGCCTGCCGGGTCGCCTGCAGTGCCTGCTCGCAAGCAGTGGCGGCGGCCAGGCATTTGCGATGCTGATAGGCCTCCAGGTCGGTGCCGCGCTCGACCGCGATGGGGAAGATCGCCAGCACGGCATCGCCGATGAACTTCAACACCTCGCCGCCGTGCTCCAGCACCGCGCCGGCGGTGCACTCGAAGAAGTCGTTCAGCGTGTTGAGGTAGGTCTCGAGCGGCAGGCTTTCGGCCATCTTGGTGGAGCCGCGCAGGTCGCAGTACCAGATCACCGCCGGAATCGTCTCGCCGTCGCCGCGCTTGATCTGACCGTTCATCACCTGCGCGCCCGTGTGGGGGCCGAGATAGGTGTCCAGCAGCGTCCGCGCCGTGGTGCGCATGGCCTGGACTTCCAGCAGGCGGCTCAGGATCGGCAGGATCTCGTAGATCTGGCCGAGTTCGTCGGTGGTGAAGCCGCCCGGCCGGTCGGTCGCCAGGGTCAGGGCGTGGATTTCCCCATCCGAGAACATGAGCGGCATAGCGACGTAGTCGGTGGCGCCCTCGTCGCGCAAATCCTGCAGAATCGGGAAGTCGAGTTTGGCGTCGTTTTCGCCGAGGCGGCGGCGGATGCCGCCCGCGCCTTCGAAGATCGGCACCAGCGGGCTGTTGACGAAAGCCGGGCTTTCCAGGGTGCTGTAGGTCAGGCTGCGCGGCTGCACGATCGACTGGTCGCGACGCCAGAAGTAGCCGCGCCCGGCTAGCTGAGGATGCAGGGTGCGGATAACCAGGGCTAGGCGCATCAGTGGCACGCCTTGCTCATCAAGGCAGCGCGCCAGGCGCAGGACCAGTTCCTCGGTGCTGCTGGCTTCCCAGGCCTCGCGCAGCAGCCAGTCGACAAAACGGTTGCTGTGGCTGTGGGTCAGCGCCCCGGCGTCGATGGCCAACTCCTTATCGGCCTCGTACCAGGCGTCCACCTTGTTCCAGTAGAAGGCCATGTAGCCTTTGATCTGGGCCACCTCCTCGAAGGGCTCCTCATAGCTCCAGACCGCGTTCTCAACGGTCTTGTCGCCGACCTTCAGCGACCAGTAGGAGGCCGTCCCCTTGAAGGGGCAGTAGGTGTGGTGGCTGGTCCGCTCCAAGAGGTCCATGCGGACGTCTTCGCGCGGCAGGTAGTAGACCGGCGGGTTGCGCGTTTCGCGCATCACCATGGCTCGATCGCTCTTAGCGATCGCGACGCCGTTAAATACAACCTTCACGCGCTTCGGGCTCGGCTCGAAGCTCAAATGGTAGTGGGGGTGGGCGGCCAGCGCCGCCTGCCGTCGCTCGACCTCGGGTTCCGGTTTGGGCCGGGTATCGACCTGCAGTGTCATGAAGGGGGTCCAGTGCTCTATTGGCTTGATCTAGCTGACTATATGGCAATTGACGGTGCCGAATTCATCGGCCTGCCGTCGACTTTTCGCGGCCCGGGGACGGCTCTCCGCGAAGCGTCGTAAAACTGCCAAAACAAAGACCGCGACGGCGACGCGCGCAATCTTTAGCATACTTCCGATTATCGCCTGTCCAACTCCGAATCGGAGGGGCGGCGGGCACGACTACGTGATCGTGCTCTGAGGGGAATTGCTCCGGCGAGGCGTTGGCGGCCAGCAAGGTCCGCCGCTTTTTTAAAGGGAGAGTTTCATGCGTAAAGCCGCGCTGATTTTGGGCGGTCTGGTGGTTGTCCTGGTGATTGCCGTTGCCGTCTTGCCCCGCCTGATCGGGCTCAACAGCTTCAAGCCGCAGATCGCCGATGCGGTGCGCGATGCCACCGGACGCGAGTTGCGGATCGATGGCGACATCGGCCTGGCATTGCTGCCCGGCGTCGAGCTGACGCTGAGCGACGTGGCGCTGTCCAACGCCGAGTGGGCGAAAGAGTCGGACATGGTTACCCTCGCGAGCGTTGACGTGAAAGTCGGCCTCTTGTCGCTGCTGGGCGGCGACGTGGAGGTGGAGCGCCTGATCGTCCGCGAGCCGGCGGTTTTCCTGGAACAGGACGCCCAGGGGCACGGTAGTTGGGAGTTCGAAGGCACGCAGACGGCTGACTCCGAGCCGGCGGCCGAAGAGGCCGAGACCAGCGGAGCCGTCGGCGACATTCGTCTCGGCGACGTCCGCATCGAAGGCGGCCGCCTCTCCTTCGTCAGCGCCGCTAGCGGCCAGGAAATCACAGTCGACGCTCTCAACCTGACGGCGGCCCTGCCGAATATCGATAGCGCCCTGACGCTCGACGGCGCGCTGGTGCTGAACGGCCAGGACGTGAAGCTGGATGTCTCTCTCGAAACCCCGGGACAGGCCATGCGCCAGGAGCCCTTCGCCGTGGCCGCCGAGCTGACCTCGGTGCTGCTGGCGGGAGGTTACGTCGGTACGGTGCAGCAGCAGCCGGTGCCCGGCCTCGACGGGCGCCTCAAACTGGACGTGACCTCGGTCGGCGAACTGGCCGCTTGGCTTGGTCAGCCGCTCGATCCGGCGCAGCCGGACCCGGGGCCGTTGAACGTCGCCGCCGTGCTCAGCGCGGACGGTCAGGTCGTGACCCTGCAGGAGGCGACGGTCGCCGGCGACTCGCTGGACCTGAAAGCCACTGGCAGCTTCGACGGCAGCGGTGAGGTCAAGAAGGTGGTGCTCGATGTGGAAAGCGGCCTGCTGGACATCGATCGCTATCTGCCGCCGCCCGCAGAGGGCACAGCCGCGCCGGCCGAGGCGCAGGACGACGCGCATCAGGACGTCCCTGGCGAGCAGCCTGGCGACGTGCTGGCCGGTCTCTCCGACGAGCCCTTGGACCTGAGCGCGCTCAAGGAGACCGAGGCGGATATCAAGGTCTCCCTGGCGGGCGTGAAGGCGGCCGGATTCGAGGTCGGGCGCTTGGCCTTCAACACGGCCCTGAAGGGCGGCGTCCTGGCCGCCGAGCTCAGCGAGTTGGCGCTCTACGGTGGCAACGTCACCGGCCGCGTCGATCTCGACGGCGCCGGCGAGGCGCTCAAGGCCGATGTGGCACTGACAATCGACAAGGTGGACGTGGGCGCGCTCGGCGCGGCTCTGCCCGAGCCACCGCCGGTCGGCGGCGTAGCCTCCGGCGATCTCACGGCCAGCGCGGCGGGCGCCAGCCCGCGGGCGCTGGTCGAGAGCCTGGCCGGTAAGCTGGCCTTCGACCTGGGCGGTCTCGACATCCAGAACGAGCAGGCGGCGGCGCTGTCCGATCTCAAGCTGGCGGTCGACCTGCCGGGCCTGGAGGCGCCGCCGACGTTGGACGCCGATCTGGTTTACAACGGCGAGGCGGTCGCGCTCGAGGCCGGTTTGGCGCCGCTTGGCGAAGTGCTGTCGGGCGAGCCCTTTGCGGCGAACTTCAAGGTGGCGTCGGCGCTGGTGACGGCAGCCTACGAAGGACGCGTGCAACAGCAGCCGGTGCCCGGCCTCGACGGCCGCTTCGATCTCGACGTCGGCTCGGTCGGCAAGCTGGCCGCCTGGCTCGGCCAGCCGCTTGAGGACACGCAGCCCGATCCCGGTCCGCTCAAGGTGGCGGCGGTCTTCACCGCCGACGGGCAGAAGGCGACGCTCGAAAACGCGACAATCGAGGGTGAGGCGCTGCAGGCTACGGCGAGCGGCAGCTTCGACGGCAGCGATACGGTCAAGAAGATCGTGCTGAAGGTAGAAAGCGGCCTGTTGGATATCGACCGCTACCTGCCGCCGCCGGCCGAAAGCGCAGTGGCGGAGAGTCCGGCACCAGCAGCCGCGCCGCCCTCTGCCGACGACCTGTTAGCCGGCCTGCCCGACGAGCCGCTCGATCTGAGCGTTCTGAAGGAGACCGAGGCGGATATCCAGATTGCGCTCGGCGGCATCAAAGCGGCCGGCTTCGAGGTCGGCCGCGTCGCCCTGACGACGTTGCTGCAGGGCGGCGTTTTGGACGCGGCGCTGAGCGAGCTGGCCCTCTATGGCGGTAACGTCACCGGCCGGGTCGGACTGGACGGCTCGGGCGATGCGCTCGGCGCGGATGTCGCTTTCACGATCGACCAAGTCGACGTGGGCGCGCTCGCCGCGGCAGCGGCCGCTGGCGAGGCGCCAGTCGCGGGTGTTGCTTCCGGCAATCTGGAGGCCCAGACCAACGGCGCGAGCGTCCGTGCTCTGGTCGAGGGGCTGAAGGCGAGCCTTGCCTTCGATCTCGGCGGCATCGAGATCGAGAACGAGCAGGCCGCCGCCCTCTCGGGGCTCAAGCTGCAAGCGGATCTGCCGGGCCTGGAGGCCGCACCCAGTCTGAAGGCCGATCTAGTCTACAATCAGGAGCCGGTCGAGATCGACCTGGGCCTGGCGCCGTTGCGCCAGATGCTTTCCGGTGATCCCTTCGCGCTGACCGCCAAGATCGCCTCGGCGCTGGTGACGGCAGGCTACGACGGCACCCTGCAACAGCAGCCGGTGCCCGGCCTCGACGGCCGCTTCGACCTGGATGTCGGCTCGGTCGGCCAACTGGCGGCCTGGCTTGGCCAACCCTTGCCGGAAGATCAGCCTGACCCCGGCCCCCTCAAAGTAGCCGCCGTCTTCGCGGCCGACGGCGCTAAGGTGGCGCTGACCGAGGCGAAGCTGGACGGCAAGGCGCTCAAGGCGACCGCGACCGGCAGCTACGACGGCAGCGCGGAGATCGCCAACTTCAAGGCGGACGTGAACGTCGAGCAGCTCGATGTCGACGCCTATCTGCCACCGCCGGCGGAGGAAGAGGCGGCAGCCGCAGAAACTGGCTCCGAAGGGACCGGCGAGGGCGGTGGTGGCGCGCAGGGCTGGAGCGAGGAGCCGCTCGACCTTAGCGCCCTGCATCAGGCCAACGGCGACGTGAAGATCGCGACCGGCCCGGTGACCTATCGCGGCCTGACTATCGCCAGCAGCCTGGCCACGCTCTTGCTCGAGGGCGGCGTCGCCAAGCTCGACCTGCAGAAGCTGCAGCTCGCCGAGGGCAGCATCGTGGCCGACGCGACGGTCGACGGCTCCGGCAAGGACGCGGCGCTCGACTATCGCGCGACCATAGAGGGCGTGCAGGCCAAGCCGCTCCTGACTGCGTTCGGCGGCATCGACTGGCTGTCCGGCACGATGAACCTCGAGGCCCAGGGCAAGGCCAGCGGACGGAGCCAGAAGCAGCTGGTGGAAACCCTGAACGGCGACGGCAACATCCAGTTCCTGGACGGCGCCATCGAGGGCGTGAACATTGCCGAGACCCTACGCAATGCTCAGAACCTCAACTTCAGCAGCGAAGGAAGCGGCACTCAGAAGACCGACTTCTCCGAGCTCAGCGGCAGCTTCGTCATCACCAACGGCGTGGTGGACAACCAGGACTTCAAGATGCTGGCACCCCTGGTGCGGCTGAGCGGCGCCGGGCAGGTGCCGATGCCGCCGCAGACGGTCGACTACGGCGTCGAGGCCAAGCTGGTGGCCTCCCTGGAGGGGCAGGGCGGCGACGACGCCCTGGCCGGCCTGCCGATTCCGATCCGCATCCAGGGGACCTGGAGCGATCCCTCCTACGACATCGATTGGGAGAGCGTGTTCCAGGAGGCGGCTCTAGATCCGTCCCGTCTGGCGAACATGCCCGACAACCTGAAGGACGCGGCCAAGGGCTTCGGCATCGACCTGCCGCTACCCGACGGACTACCGGGCGGAGAAGGCCTCGGCGAAGGATTGGGCGAGACCCTGCAGGGCATCACCGGCGGCGGCGAAGAGGCGGCGCCGGGTGGCGAGGCAACGGGTGCCTTGGAAAGCCTGCAGAAGCTGGTCGATCCTGGTGCGGCGGAGGAGGCCCCGCCGGCCACGGAGGGCGAAGCGCAGCCCGAACCGCAAGCCCAGCCGGAAGAGCTGATCGAGAAACCGCTCGACGCCATCAAGGGTTTGTTCGGCGACTAGGGGCAGTCTCCAGTCACCTGGCTCGTATTGCGACAAAGTGATCCCGTGGCAGATTGGCAATTACGAAGAGCGGAGGTTGATGATGCGACCGCACTGGCGGGCTGCATCGAGGCCGCGTATTCCGCATATTCGTCGCGCATACCCGATCTCCCCGCCGTTACCGAAGGTATCGCCGACGACATCGCCAATCATCGCGTCTGGGTCGCTGAAAGGGGCCGGAAAATCGTCGGTGGGATCATTTTGATCCCAAAGGACGATTATCTGTTGTTAGCAAACGTCGCCGTGCACCCGGCGAGTTCCGGTCTGGGCCTTGGGCGGGCGCTGATGGAGCGGGCAGAAGCCGAGTGTCTGGAACTCGGGAAGAGCGAGCTTCGGCTCAGCACGCATGTGCGAATGCCCGAGAACGTCCGCCTCTATGCTCATCTCGGATGGGAAGAGACCAGCTGGGTTGGGAACAAGGTCCTGATGAAAAAGGTGCTGAGTCCGACGAGGTTGGGCTAAGCCGGGCGTACCTGGATGTTCAGCTTGCGCGCCGGGCGGTTGCCGTCCCGCTCATCGCAACTCTGTACTTCGCCACTCGGGGCAAACGCGCTGGTCTGCAGCCAATTGGTGAAGGCGTCGCTCGGCAGCGGGCGGCCGATGTAGAAGCCCTGACCGATGTCGCAGCCTAGGCCGCGCAACAGCGCGATGTGCAGCTCGCTCTCAACGCCCTCGGCGACCACCGTGAGCCCCAGGTTGTGCGCCAGATCGACGGTCGAGCGGACGATCACGGCGTCGTTTTCGTTCTCCGTCATCTGGATGACGAAGGACTTGTCGATCTTCAGCTCGTCCACGGGAAGACGCTTCAACGAGGCGAGCGAGGAGTAGCCGGTCCCGAAATCGTCGATCGAAAGGCGTACGCCGATGTCGTCGAGCCGGCCGAGGATCTCCATGGCGCTCTCAGGATCGGCCATGATCGCGCTCTCGGTGATCTCCAAGGTGAGCGTCGTCGGGTCGACCTTCCAGGACTGCAGCAGCTCCGCGACCAGGTCGGGCAGCGTCTTCTTCTGCAACATGCCGGCGGAGAGGTTGATCGCCATGCCGATCTGCAGTCCGTTGTTGTGCCAGCTGGCTAGCTGGCCCAGCGCGGTGTTGAACTCCCACATGGTCAAAGGCTCGATCAGGCCGGTGCGCTCGGCTTGGATGACAAACTCCTCCGGCGGTATGTGGCCGTGGCTCGGATGGTGCCAGCGCGCCAGTGCCTCGACCGTGCAGATGCGTGAGGTCTGCAGGTCGAGCTTGGGCTGATAGTGAAAGCAGAGCTGCTTGTTCAGGATCGCTTGGCGCAGCTCGCCGCTCAAGGTCAGATGGCGGACGCTGTTGTGGTCCTTGAGCGGGTCATAGAGCGCGACGCCGGACTGCGCCTTCTTGGCAGAATACATCGCAACGTCGGCGCACTGCAGCAGCTTGCTCTTGTCTTCCGCGTGCTCCGGATACATGGCGATGCCGATGCTGACGCCGACCTCGAGCGAAAGGCTGTCCAGCTGAAAGGGCTCCACCAGGGCCTGCAGAATACGGTTCGAGACCCGGCGCGCGCGCTCCAGGTCGGTCACGGCGGGGAGCAACACGGCGAACTCGTCGCCGCCGAGCCGGGCGATGGTATCCGTCTTGCGAATCGGCCCCATGAGCCGCTGCGCCACATCACGCAACAGCATGTCGCCGACCTGGTGGCCTAGGGTGTCGTTGATCTCCTTGAAGCGGTCCAGGTCGAGCAGCAGCAGCGCCAGGGGCTCGCTCTGCCTGTTGGCGAAATCGAGAGCGTGGTTCAGCCGGTCGATCAGGAGCGTGCGGTTGGGCAGCCCGGTGAGGGCGTCGTGCAGGGCCTGGTATTCCAGCTGGTCCTGCTGCGCCTTGCGCTCGGTGATGTCTCTGATGATGGCGATGAACAGGCGGTTTTCGCCAAGGCGCGTATCGCTGACCGCCAGTTCCATGGGAAAACTGGAGCCGTCGCGGCGCCGGCCGGTCACTTCGCGATGGCCGTGGCCGAGTTGAAAGAGCTCCGCCAGCTCACCTTGATTGGTATCGAGCTCCGGCAGCAGATCCATGATCGAACAATTTGCCATCTCGCCGCCGCGGTAGCCAAAGATCCGCAAGGCGGCGTCGTTGGCCAGTTCGATCCCGCCGTCGCCGCGGACGATCAGGATACCGTCAAAGCTGTTTTCGACGACGTTGCGCATCAGCGCATCGACGCGCTTCAGCTTGGCGCCCTGCACGAGGGCAAGCTCGGCGCGGTTGTGCTGAACGATCTGGCCAAGCTGGGCTGCGTAGCTGTCCAGCAGCGACTTTCTAGCGTCGGTCTTGCGCCTGGCGTGCAGCATGGAAAGGGGACCTAACGCCGCTGCCGGCGCCAGCGCGTCACCACGTTGTCGATGAAGCCCTTGTCTTCGCCATTCGTCTGCCAGGCGTCGGAGAACGACGCTGTCCCGCTCAGCGGGCGGGTTTCCTCCGGCAGCTCGTCGAACACTAGGCGAACCGGCACCGGCACGCCTTCGCCGACGACGATCGCCTCGGCGTTGTGCAGCGACGGCAAGAAGTCGAGCAGTCCGGTCGCTGTTTCGCGCATCGCGCCGCGTACGAACTCCTGATCGTTCTGGTTGCTCAGGCGCATGGCGAAGATGGTGTTGCACTGAGACAGCATGCTCGGCGACAGCTCGGACGGTCGCTGGCTGACGACGCAGAGCGAGACGCCGTACTTGCGGCCTTCCTTGGCGATACGGGCGAGCGCGCGCTTGGTCGGCTCGAAGCCGAGCTTGGTGTCCTGCGGCGCGTAGCGGTGGGCCTCTTCGCAGACCAGCAGGATCGGCACCGAGCGCTCGCTCCAGAGCGCGAAGTCGAAGGTCAGGCGGCAGAGCACCGAGACCACGACGTTGAGGATTTCCGAGGGAACGCCTGAAAGGTCCATAATGGTCGCAGGCTTGCCGTCGACCGGAATGCGCAGGATGCGCGACAGGATCTCCGTCATGTTGTCGCGAACCGTCAGGCCGCCGAACATGAAGGCGAAACGCTTGTCGGCGCGCAGCGCGTTGAGGCGTGACTTGAGCTTGAGATAAGGCGCCGTCTCCTCCGGCTTGTCCAGCTTGCCCATCTCATCGTCCACGCACTGAATCAGATCGGTCAGCCGATAGGGCACCGGCGTGTCCACCGTGACCGTCAGGTCGCCGTCGTCGCTCTTCAGGAACTGGCGCTTTGCGGCCGGAATCGCTTCGTTGAGGATGGCAATGGAGGCGGGCGAGTCTTGTGCCTCACCGCTCAGCACGACCTCGACCATCTCCTCGAAATTCAGCAGCCAATAGGGCAGCTGCAGGTTGTCTGGGCTGAGAACCTCGGCCGCGTCGCCGAAGGTGCGCGCGTATTCGTTGTGCGGGTCGAGCAGGACGATATGGGCGTTGTCGTGTTCCGCCAGGATCGCCCGCAAGATCAGCGCGACGGCACAGGACTTGCCCGAGCCCGTGGTGCCGAGAATAGCGAAGTGCTTGCCGAGCAGATCGTCGGTCACGACGTAGGCCGGCAGGGTCTGGTCCTGATGGATCGTGCCGACTTTGACGGTTGAGGCGTCGGGGCAGGCATAAACCAGCGCCAGATCGTCCTGGGTCGTGGCGAAGACACCGTCGCCGAGCGCCGGGAAGATCGAGACGCCGCGCTGGAAGATGGCATGGCCGTTGCTCACCCCCTTCGCCGTCTCGCCGAGCAGCTCCAGCTCGACGATCTTCATCTCCTGGTCCTGCTTATTGTCGGCCGCAGGGACCGGGATGGAGAGGCCGCTCACCATGCCAAAAACGATCGAGCTGGGGGTTTGCATCTTCAGTAGGCTGCCAATCTGTAAGGTGGCGTGCCCATTCGGGATGCCGTTGGCGGGCGCGTTGTCGTGCAGCATCACCAACTGCGATCCGGAGACCGACACGACGCGTCCGACTCTGGTTTCATGATCTTGCATGGATTATCCCAAAACCGTTGTTGGCTGGGCACGGGTGGGGCCGTCTGCCGCGGAATGGAAGCTGTTCCGGAGTTGCCTCCGGGGTGTCGCGGCGCCTTGCTGCCCCTCCCCAGGGGAAGCCGTCGCCGCTGATCCAGCCCCGTCACTCGGCGCCGTGCGAAAATCCCCCGCCGCCGCTACTGATTGGCGTGCAAATTAGCGGTGAAACGCCAATAAACTCTTAAGTTTGTTCTATGCCGAGGGGGCGGCTCACTAGCCTCGCTTTGGTAGCTCGGTTTCTGGCCGATCGGTCTAGGCAGATTGTTTGGGGCGGATTGGTTGGCTTGGTACCGCGAGGGTCGCCGAATGTCCTGTCAGGCGGCGAGCTGCTGTTCGTCGTGAAAGGCGAGGCCCATGAAGCTGCCTTGCTGCCAGGCCACTACGCCCTCGAAGTCGCCGCCGTGCGAGAGCTTCAGCCGTACTGACGTGCTTGCGGGTAGCGGGTCGGAAGTCTGCAGCTTCGCACCGCCCGGGGAGATGTCGAGCACCGTACAGTCCATGGTATCGCCGCCTTTGTCATTTCCCCCGGCGATCCCTTGCGCGGACAGGTCGCCCGCCCAATGTACCGCCATGCGGACATGTCGCCGCCGTTCTGCGTCGGGCGTGTTTGGCTCGCTCACGCTGGGCTCCAAAGCTGTTGGCGGAAGAAAGTTAACAAAAGTAACTTTATCATGTAACCGCAAACCGTGAACGAAGTCTTTACACGCTGGTGCAGTGTCGATCGCGCAGCGGGGCGGCGGTGGTGCTCGACTATGCCAAAAGTAAGGGCCCGAGTAAGTTTCGTTTAAGCTTCTCTCCCTATAGTGAGATTCAGCAGCGGCGTCGATCTCGACGCTCGGCTTTCGGCAAGACCGCCGAGCCTTGCCGGGCATTGGCCCCGGAGGCGGCCTTTCGGCGTGGGCAGCGATAGCACTGCTGCAGCGTTTAACTTCAAGGTATCGACGATGGCTACAGCCGAAGCCGCCCAGACAGAACCGGTGTCCCAGGCGGAAGGCGAGGCGGCGGCGGAGGGCAGCGATCTCTCTCCCGCGGTGGCTCGCGATTCGCTGCGCATTTTGCCGCTATCCATGGTGCCCTTGGAAACCGTGGCCCTGACGCGGGCGCGCCTGATCAAGAACGTCTATCTGGAGGGGGTCGTCGAGTTCTTCCGCGACGAGGCGACCGGCAGCGGCCAGTTGCGCCCCGACGAACTGCCCGTTCACATGGGCTAGCCAGAAGAGGGCGAACACCCCGACCTGCGGATCATCAGCAATCTTGCGCGCCTCTACAGCTACGACGTCTACAGCCTAAGAATTCAGCTGCGTCGCCTCGGCATCGAAATCAAGGACCACTCCCAGCTCTGCCTCTCCGACACCAAGAGCAAGGAGTTGGCATCCTACATGAAGACCTTCACCGGTCCCTTGATTCAGCAGGTTTTCGGCAGCGCCAACCCGGACATTCAGGACTTCGATCAGCTGATCGACATGTTCAAGTCGCCGAACAAGGGCGAGGCCCTGAAGAACCTCAAGATGTTGGCGGAGAAGCTACAGATCGACCTGATGGAGGTGCCGCGCTTCCTCGAGGACTACGGCGATACCTTTCTTTCACTGGCCTACTTCAAGCAGTGCCTCGATGACGTGGTGCCGAAGGTTATGGAGTTTCTCGAGGTTCTGACCGAGCTGCGCAAGAATCTGCAGCTGCGCAATACGCCCGGCTTCCTGCAAGCCTGCGATTTCATGGAGCCTCGCCTGAACGGCGTCATCACCTCGATCACCGGCCGCTTCGAGAGCTTCGACCAGCACACCAAGTACCTCTGGAACGATATCTCGGCGGAGTCCTTCGCCAACGTGCGTAAGCTGGTCACCGAGCATCATGCCACGATTGGCGGGGTGCTTTGCGGCCTGTCGGTCAAGATGGACGCCTGGACCGAGCGCTTCGAGGGTATCGAGCCCGGCGGCGCGGTGATCCGGCGGGCTGAGTTCGTCATGGGCGAGATGCGCCAGGGCATCGAAAAGATCGAGGCAATCGAATCCTCGGCTCCGCAGTTGGCCCAGGCGGGTTAGCCACACCCGTTCCCAGCAACCGGAGATTATCGCCAGATCGCCTTCGGATCGTTGAGAACCTGTGGCGAGAGCGTCTGGCAGTAGCCGCCGCTGTCCTGCAGGCGCTTGCAGGCTTTGCTCGCATCCGCGCGTTTCAGACCGACCACAAGCGCGGCGTGACGCTCGACGCCCCAGCGCTTGCTCGGCACCACGGTGGCCCGGCCCTTTAGCGGCTTCAGCGTCTTGCGGTTCTGCTTGATCACGGCGCGCGCTTGGGCATTGCTGGGGAAGGAGCCGAAGAGGACGCCCCAGCCGACCAGCCGGCCGTTCGAGCGGGCACCGACCGCGCCGCATTCGCTGCCGGGCAGCACTTGCGGTGCGTCGCTCCCAGCGCCGCGATCATCGAGCGAGGCAAGCGTCGTGCCTTCGGCCGACACCTTTTGTCTGAACGCCTTTTCCATCAGGCTGGCCATGCGGCTGTCGCGGCTCTGACCGCTTTTGCCGCCGAGCACCACGCCGATCAGGCGGCACCCCTCACGTTGGGCTGCGGCTACGAGGTTGTAGCCGGACGCGCAAGTAAAGCCGGTCTTCAAGCCCTCGCCGCCGGCGAAGTTGCGCATCCATCTGTTCGTGGTCTGATAGGTCTTGCCCCGATACTTGAGGCGCTGTTCGGCGAAGAGCGCATAGCGCTGCGGGAAGTCCCGCACGATTGCGCGGGCCAGCAGGGCTATGTCTCGCGCGGTCGTGACCTGGCCCGGGTCCGGCAGCCCGGAGGCGTTGCGGAACCGGCTGCTGCGCATTCCCAGGTCGCCTGCCTTGGCCGTCATGCGTTCTGCGAAGGCGCTCTCGCTGCCGGCCACGGCTTCGGCCAGCACCACGGCCGCATCGTTCGCCGAGCGGACGATCACCGCGCGGACGGCGGTCTCCACCGAGATTGTCTGGCCTTCCTTGAGCCAAAGTTTGCTGGCGGGCTGGGTGGCGGCCTGTGCCGACACCGTAAGCTCTTCGTCGAGCTCGAGTTCGCCGTCGCGCAACGCCGCGAACACCAGATAGAGCGTCATCAGCTTGGTGAGGGAGGCCGGATACCAGGGCCGGTTGGGCTCCTCAGCCTGCAGCACGGTGCCGCTTTCGGCCTCGATGACGAGGCTGGCAGCCCGACTGCCGTGCGAGCCAATCCAGAGGCCACAGAATAGCAGGAGCAGAACCGAGACAGCAACCCTCATACGGTTCGACTCCTCTCGAGGTGCGCGCTTATAGACCGATCAGCTTACCATGGCCTAGCCTAAGACTTGGTCAATCGCTGTGGCTTTTGCCATGCCTGAGCGGACGATCCCCTCACTCCGCCGCTTGCGCGACCGGATCCGGCTCGGCTTTCCGGTCCAGCTTGCGGACCAGCACGTAGAAGACCGGGGTCAGGACGATGCCGAAGAAGGTCACGCCCAGCATGCCGGAAAACACGGCGATGCCGATCGATTGGCGCATCTCGGCCCCGGCGCCGCTCGACAGGACCAGCGGCACCACGCCCATGATGAAAGCGAAGGAGGTCATCAGGATGGGGCGCAGGCGCAGGCGGCTCGCCTCGATCGCCGCCTCGACCAGACCGCGGCCCTGCCGTTCCAGCTCGCGGGCGAACTCGACGATCAGGATCGCGTTCTTCGAGGCCAGGCCGGCCAGCACGAAGAGGGCGATCTGCGTGAAGATGTTGTTGTCGCCGCCGGTGAAGTAGACGCCGATCAGGGCCGAGAGGATGCTCATCGGTACGATCAGGATCACGGCGAGCGGCATGGTCAGGCTTTCGTACTGCGCCGCCAGGACCAGGAACACCAAGAAGAGGCAGAGCGGGAAGATGAAGACCGCCGTGTTGCCGGCCAGGATCTGCTGATAGGTGAGCTCGGTCCATTCGAAGGCCATGCCCGCCGGCAGGGTTTCTTCCAAGATCTTGGTAATCGCCGCCTGCGCCTCGCCGCTCGAATAGCCGGGCGCGGCGTTGCCGTTCAGATCGCCGGCGCGGAAGGCGTTGTAGCGCATGGCCGTATCGGGGCCGAAGGTCTCCGAAACGGAGACCACGGAGCCGAGCGGCACCATCTGGCCGGCGGCATTACGGGTCTGCAGCTTGGCGATGCTTTCCGGCGCCGAGCGGAACGGCTTGTCGGCCTGGGCGATTACCTGATAGGTGCGGCCGAACTGATTGAAGTCGTTCACATAGAGCGAGCCGAGATAGATCTGCATGGTGCGGAAGATCTCGTCCACCGGGATGCCCAGGCGTTCGGCCTTGGTTCGGTCCACATCGGCGAAGAGCTGCGGCATGTTGACGTTGTAGCTAGAGAACACGCCGGTCAGCTCCGGTGCTGCCCAGGCCTTGGCCAGGACCTGTTTCATCACGTCGTCGAGCGCCTGATAGCCCAGGTCGGCGCGGTCCTGAACCTGCAGCTTGAAGCCGCCGATCGTTCCCAGGCCCTGCACCGGCGGCGCCGGGAAGATGGCGACGAAGGCGTCTTCGATGCCGACGTATTTCTGCTGCAGGCGTTGGGCAATTGCCAAGCCCGACAGCGCCGGGTCCTCGCGCTGGTCGAAGTTGTCGAGGGTCACGAAGACGATGCCGGCGCTCGAGCTGTTGACGAAGCCGTTGATCGAGAGGCCGGGGAAGGCCACGGCGCCGCTCACTCCGGGCTCTTCGAGCGCGATCTCGGACATGGCGCGCATGACCGCCTCGGTGCGCTCAAGCGTGGCGCCCTGGGGGAGCTGGGCGAAGCTCACGAGGTACTGCTTGTCCTGAATCGGGATAAAGCCGGAGGGTACCATTTGGAAACCCTGATAGGTGGCACCCAGCAACAGGGCATAAACCGCCATCATGATGCCCTTGCGTCCGAGGAAGCCGCCGAGGCTCTTGGCGTAGAGCGTGGTTGCGCCCCCGAACAGATAGTTGAATCCCTGGAAGAACCAGCCGAACAGGGCGTCCATCACGCGGGTCAGGATGTCCTTCGGCGCGTCGTGTGCCTTGAGCAGCAGGGCGGAGAGCGCCGGGCTCAGGGTCAGCGAGTTGATCGTCGAGATGATCGTCGCGATCGCGATGGTCAGGGCGAACTGCTTGTAGAACTGGCCCGTCAGGCCGCTGAGAAAGGCGATTGGCACGAAGACGCCGGTAATGACCAGCGAGGTGGCGATGATCGGGCCGGTCACCTCCTTCATGGCGGCGACGGTCGCGTCGCGCGGTTTCAGGCCGTTGGCGATGTTGCGCTCGACGTTCTCGACCACGACGATGGCGTCGTCGACCACGATGCCGATGGCCAGGATCAAGCCGAACAGCGACAGCACGTTGATCGAAAAGCCGAAGGCCAGCATCAGGGAGAAAGTGCCGACGATTGAGACCGGCACGGCCAGCAGCGGAATGATCGAGGCGCGCCAAGTCTGTAGGAAGACGATGACCACCAGGACGACTAGAGCGAGCGCTTCCAGCAGCGTCTTGACCACCGACTTGATGGAGTCCTGCACGAAAACCGTCGGGTCGTAGACGATGCTGTAGTCGACGCCTTCGGGGAAGCGGGCCGATAGCTCCTTCATGGTGGCGCGCACGCCGCTGGAGATTTCGAGGGCGTTGGCACCGGGCGAGGCGAAGATCGGTATGGCGACGGCGGGCTTGTTGTCGAGCAGCGAGCGCAGCGCGTATTGCTGGGCGCCCATCTCGAGACGCGCCAGTTCGCCCAGGCGCACCACCGTGCCGTCGTCGTCCCGCTTGACGATAATCTGCGCGAACTCCTCGACGCTCTGCAGGCGGCCCTTCACGTTGATCGGCAGCTGAACCTGTACCCCGTCGTCGTAGGGGGCACCGCCGATCTGGCCGGCGGCCACCTGGATGTTCTGCTGGCGTACGGCGTCCAGCACCTCGGACGCTGTCATGTCGCGCTCGGCCACCTCGTCCGGGTTGAGCCAGATACGCATGGCATAGTCACCCGAGCCGAACAGGCGGACCTGCCCGACGCCGCGCACCCGCGCCAAGGCATCCTTGACGTTCAGGGTGGCGTAGTTGCGCAGGTAGAGCATGTCGTAGCGCTCGTTGGGCGACCGCAGATGCACCACCATGGTCAGGTCGGGCGAGCTCTTGAGGACAGTGACGCCGAGCTGACGCACCATGTCCGGCAGGCGGGGCAGGGCCTGGGAGACGCGGTTCTCCACCTTCTGCTGGGCCAGGTCGGGGTCGGTGCCGATCTCGAAGGTCACGGTCAGCGAGAGGTCGCCGTCGGTCGTGGCCAGCGAGTTCATGTAGAGCATGCCCTCGATGCCGTTGATCTGCTCCTCCAACGGTGTCGCCACCGTCTCGGCGATAACGCCCGGGTTGGCGCCGGGGAACTGGGCCTGGACGACGACCCGTGGCGGGGTCACGTCGGGATACTCCGAGATCGGCAGGTTCAGCATGGCGATCAGGCCACCGAGGAACAGCAGCACTGAGAGCACGCCGGCAAAGATCGGCCGATCGATGAAGAAGCGCGAGAAGGACATAGCGATGGTCCTTGATCAGGCCCTGGGGCAGGTCAGGGGATCAGGCCCGGGGGTATGCCAAAGGGGGCCAACCCGGGCGGCTGACGCGTTGTCTATCGAAACCGGGGGCCCGATAGGCCCCTCGGCTGCTACTTCGCGGCGGTCTGCTCGACGCCGCTCGGCGTGTCGGACGGCTGCGGTGAGGTTTCAGCCTCGAGCATCTGAGGTGCGACCGGCATGCCGGGCCGGACCTTCATCAGGCCGCCGATGATGACCCGTTCGCCGACCTCCAGCCCGCTGGTGATCACGCGCTTACCCTCGACCGAAGCGCCCAGGGAGACCTCGCGATAGGCGACCTGATCGTTCTCGTCGACCAGGTAGACGAACTTGCGATCCTGGTCGGTGCCGATCGAGCCCGGGCCCAGCAAGACAACCTCCTCGATCTCGGGGCCGCCCAGCCGTACCTCGGCGAAGATGCCGGGCAGCAGGCTGCCGTCCTCGTTGGCGAAGATGGCCCGCGCGCGGATCGTACCGGTTGCCGCATCGATCTGGTTGTCGAAGCTGTGAATGCGGCCGCGATAGACGTGCAGTTCGCCGGTATCGATAGTCAGCTCCACCGGGAGCTCGGCAGCCGGTTCGCCAGCCTTCGCCCGGCCATGCATGTGGCGCAAGTAGGTGCGCTCATCGACATCAAACTCGGCATAGATGCCGTCGGTCGAGACGATCGAGGTCAGGACTGGGGCGTTGGGCCCGGCTTCCACCAGGTTACCCACGGTGATCTCGGCGCGGCTCAGGCGACCGCTGATCGGCGCCTTGACGTAGGCGTAGTTCAGGTCGATTTCGGCCTGCTCCAGCTTCGCCTTGGCGCTGTTGACCTGACTGATCGCGACCGTGTGGTCGCTGACTCGCTGGTCCAGGACGCTCTGCGCGACATGCCCCTTCTCGACCAGCCGCTCGGCACGCACGCGCTGCTTTTTGGCGAGATCTACGGTGTGACGCGCGGCGTTCAGCTCTGCCCTGGCCTCGGCGACGGCCGCCGCATAGGGCCGCGGGTCGATGACGACAAGGACGTCACCCTTTTCCACCGACTGTCCGTCCTCGAAGCGGATCTCCTGGATGGTGCCGCTGACCTGCGGGCGCAGCTCCACCTGGTCGATGGCCGCCAGGCGGCCCGTGAACTCGCTCCACAGGCGGACCGGTTGGGTTTGCACCTCCATGACGGTAACCGGCACCGTCTGCGGGGCCGGGCCCGGCGCGGCATGAACGACGCTCTCCGCCAGACGGATGTTCACCAGATAGCCGCCGACCGCCACGGCACCGACCAGGGCGAGGGCGATCAATGCGGTTTTACGTGCGGTTTTCGGTGCGGCTTTCAGTCTGGGCCCGGCGTTCATCGCGCTCTTCCTTTCAGACGGCAAGGTTAGAAACCGACCAGTAGGTATGATAGCGGCCTACAGGTAGATACCGATCGGTATGTTGTCAATGCCGAAGGCACGACTTTTTTTGAGTGTCCGGTGTAATGGAGCGACGGAAGCGGTCGTTCAGGCGGCGTCCGCGGTGCCGGGCAGCCTGACTTCGGGGCCTTTCTCTAGGCCTTGCACCCGGTGCTGCTCCTTGAGGTCGATCAGCCGGTAGATGCCGGCGCGCAGATCGGCGCGCACCGTGTCCAGGCTGTCCATGACGCGCCCATACATCAGAAGGCCTTGAATGAAATGATGAATCAGCCGGGCCAACTGCTCGACATCCGGCTCGCCGTTCAGAACGCCGTCCGCCTTCAGGCTGCGAATGAGGGCGACGCTGTACTTGTGTACGTGTTCCTCCATCTCCCGCGCGGCCATGCGTATCTTGGCCTCGCCGGCCCCAGCCTGGCCGCCTGAGGTGAAGAAGGGGCAGCCGACGACCTCGCGCCCGGAGGAATGGCTGTCGGATTCCTGCTTTTCGATGATCAGCCGGATCAGATTCTCCAGCTGTTCCAGGGGCGTAAAGGATGGCGAGTAGATTGCGTCGAGATCGCGCTTCATGCTCTCCCAGTAGTGCCGGGACGCCGCGACGTAGAGATCGGCCTTGGTTTCGAAATGGTGATAGAAGGCCCCCTTGGTGACGCCGGCCTGCGTGCAGATCTCGCTCACGCCCACGTTGCTGTAGTTGCTCTGCCAGATCAGGCGCGTGGCCGTCTCGAGAAGCTTCTGGCGCGTCTCCGCTGCATTTCTCATGGTACTTCGCCTATGCAAAACCGGCCCTTGGCCGATCAACGCCCAACGGGACTATAACAGGTTAGATAACCTATTCGAAAGAGATATACATACCGGTCGGTACCTTCAACCTCTTTCTTACCGTAGGGGCGTATATCGCCGGTCAATTTCGCGTGAAACGCTAGCGGTTTGGCGGCGGGCGGGACGACGAAGGCGCGTCGTGCCGGATCGAGCGCAACCGTGCCATGGCCGGCGTTCTTGACCAGACGCTTCACCCAGTGATACGGGACGGTCATGAGGTGTCCTGAGGTCGATAGCGGCTAGTCTACGCCCCGCCTCCTTCCAACGATTGATCCAGTCGACAGGCAACGTGCGCCCGGCGCGCGTCCGTCGCTGGCGTCGTGCGCCATGGCGGTCGCGGCGAACATCGTTCAGCCAAGGAGGCAAGGATGGCCGGACCCAGTGGCACGAAAGGTCCCGCACCCTGTGAACTCGACAAAACCGGCAGTTCCGCCGAAACAGCGGCCCGAACCGAAGACCTGCAACGGCAGCGCTTCGCCCGTGCGCTGACTCGGTCCGTTTTCGGTAGGCACTATTGGGACGATGCGCTGGAGGCGGAAAAGCAGCGCGCATCGCGCAAAACCAAAGCGTCAAAAGCCAAGTAGAGGCGTCGTAGCGAGGATGGCCCGGGTTGTCCCTGGCAACTCAGGCTCTTGCTCCCGCTCTTGTGTCGCGGGCTTGTATCGGGGGCCGACTCTGGCCTACTCTCGGCGGCTGTGACGGTTCCCTTATGGGATTGAAAGGGAACGGGGTGCGGCGTCGCGACAGCGTTGCCAATGCCCCGGCTGCCCCCGCAACTGTAAGCAGGGACGGCGTCCTGGGAGTGCCACTGGCGAGGCCCTGTTCGGGGAAGCGCCGGGAAGGCGGGGCGCCCACCGAGACCTGCGAGCCAGGAGACCTGCCGTCGCCGAAGCCAGTGCGAGCCCGCCGTTCGGGACGGAGCGGCGGAAAAAGTGCGGTCCCATGACGTTTACAGGACAGCCGCATTTGGTTCGTGGTGGCAGGGGTTGTCAAAACGACAAGGGGAAGGACCCATGCCGCATCAGAAGTCTCGAGTCATCGCCGCCTCGCTCGCCGCCGCCTTGACGGCCGGCCTGTTTTGGGCGGGTTCCGCGTCTGCCCAGAGCCAGCAGGACCGCTATCTCTACGTGCCTAACCGCGCTTCGGCAGACGTGGCCGTGATCGACACCTTGACCGACGAGCTGGTCGCCCGGGTCGATGTCGGCAAGGTGCCGCACCAGGTCGTCGTGTCCGACGTGCTGGGCAAGATGGTGGCCAGCAACACCGAGGACAACACCATCTCCATCGTCGACCTCGCGACCCTCAAGACTGAGGCGACGGTCATGCTCGACAGCGAGCCCGAGCATATGGAGCTCAACCCACAGGGCGCGCTGCTCGCCGTCGGCAACATCGCCGCCGGTACCGTCTCGCTCGTCTCGCTTACCGAGAACCGGGAGATCGCGCGTGTCGATGGCCTCTTCGAGCCCCACAACCTGACCTTCAGCCCGAGCGGCGATCTGCTCTATGTGGCCAACCTGGGCGCCGATCACGTCTCGGTCGTCGATGTCGCCGACGCCAGCGTGATCAACGAGATCGACGTGGCCGAGCCGACGGCCGTCGCCTCGGCGGCCGGTGCCGCGGCCGAGTATCAGGGCATCATCAACGTGACCCGCACACCGGACGGCCGCCTCGGTTTCGCGGCGCACGGCGAAGGCAACCGCATGGCGGTGATCGACCTGCGCAGTCAGGAGAGGGTCAAGTCCCTCGAGCTGGGCGAACTGCCCTGGCGCGCCTATACCACAGCCGACGGCCGCTACATGCTGGTGCCGAACAACGGCGATGCCACGGTCTCGGTCATCTCGACCTCTTCGCTCGAGGTCGTGGCGACCCTGCCGGGCGCCGAGGACATGACCGGCATCAACACCGGCTGGTTCGAGACCACGGCTTTCGTCATCAGCCGTGGCGAGGACAAGGCGGTGATCCTCGACTTGCTCGAGATGCAGCCGGCCGGCGAGATCGCCTTGCCCGGATCGCCCGAGACCGGCGTCACCACGCCCGACGGCCGCAAGCTCTACGTCGCCCTGAGCGAAGCGAACCAGGTCGCGGTGATCGACGTGCGCGAGCGCAAGCTCGTGAAGATGATCGAGGATGTCGGCGAGGAGCCCTGGGGTGCCACCATGGTGGGCGCCATCGGCTACTGCCACTGAGGCAAGCCTTCGAACGGCGGTACGTCACCCCCAGCCCAACCCTCCCCCGTCAAGGGGGAGGGAGGTAGGCTTTGGCCTAACCAGATTTCCCTCCCCCCTTGCGGGGGAGGGCCAGGGAGGGGGGGGGAGTGGTCCCGTCCTTCGAATGCTTCTCGGCACTCTGGTGGTTGGGGCCGCCTGGCTGTCGGCACCGGCCACGGCCGGCGAGGGCGATCCCGTCGAACAATTGCTTGCCCGGGCGGCCGATTACGATCCGGCTGTCCGTGCGCTTGCACCCAGGGTTCGCCGGCTCTGTGACAGTGACCCGCTCTGTGCGGCCCGGCAGATCGTCGCGGCCGGCGACGGCCGCGCGCGCCTGCAGCGGGTCGAGCATCCCGATACCGACAGCATCCGCTGGGTGAAGACGGTCCCTTCCGTCGCGGGGACACGGGAGCTCGACTCTGGCGCGTTGCTGATCGTGCTGGACGGCTTCGGACGCAAGGCTCTGCCCGAGCTGCGCGCGGCCATGGACGGGACGGCGGCTGGTCTGCCTATCGTTCTCGATCTGCGCGGCAATGGCGGCGGCGATCTCGGTCGCATGACGCAGATTGCCGGCTACTTCCTCGGTGGAAGAAGCAGCGCCTTTTCTATCTCCAACGCAGGGCAAGAGTCGCCTGTCAACCTCGACGGGGGCTCGGTTGGCAAGCGGCCCGGTGCCGTGACCGTCTTGGTCGGGCCCGGCACGGCGAGCAGCGCCGAGATTCTAGCCGCTTTACTGCGCCGCTACGCCGGGGCCGAGATCCTGGGGCAGGCGACCGCCGGCAAGGACTATCTGACGCGCATCGTCGCGGTCGATCACGACTGGCGCCTGCTGCTACCGGCCGAGCGCGTAACCGTGCCGGGCGAGAGCATCTCCGGCGGGCTGCGCCCGGACGGGCCAATCCCGGCGGACCTCGCCGAGGCCGTGGCGCGATGAGCGGTGAACTTCCCCCTATGACCCTGGTGCTGGGCGGCGCGCGCTCGGGCAAGAGTCGCCACGCCGAGGCCCTGGTCGAAAGCCAACCGGGCGCCTGTCTCTATATCGCGACAGCCGAGCCGGGCGATGCGGAGATGGCGGCGCGCATCCGCGAGCATCAAAAGCGCCGTGGTGCGCGCTGGCAGACCCTGGAAGAGCCGCTCGACCTGGTCGGCGCACTGGGCCGCGCGGCGCGGCCGAACGGCGCCGTGCTGGTCGACTGTCTTACGCTCTGGCTCTCCAACTTGCTCGGCGCAGATCGCGATGTGCCGACGGAAACCAAAACCCTCATCGCCGCGCTGCCGGGCCTGGCCGGGCCGGTGGTCTTCGTCTCCAACGAAGTGGGCCTCGGCGTGCATCCCATGAACGCGCTGGCCCGCGCCTTCGTCGATCATGCCGGCCGCCTGCATCAGGAGCTGGCGGCGGCGGCACAGTCCGTCGTCTTCATGGCCGCCGGCCTGCCGCTCTCTCTCAAGTCACCCAACTGCCAAGTCACCCAACTGAACGGACCATCATGACAAGCAACGGCAAGATTCCCGCCACCGTGATCACAGGCTTCCTCGGCGCCGGCAAGACCAGCGCGATCCGCCACCTACTGGCGAACACCAACGGCCGCCGCCTAGCCCTGGTGATCAACGAGTTCGGCGACTTGGGCGTGGACGGCGAGATCCTCAAGGGCTGCGGCGTCGAGGGCTGCGCCGAGGACGACGTGCTGGAGCTGGCCAACGGTTGCATCTGCTGCACCGTGGCCGACGACTTCCTGCCGACTATGGAAGCGCTGCTCGATCGCCCGGACCCGCCCGACCACATCGTCATCGAGACCTCCGGTCTGGCCTTGCCCAAGCCGCTGGTCAAGGCCTTCAGCTGGCCAGAGATCCGCACCCGCGTGACTGTCGACGGCGTGATTGCCCTGGTCGATGGCCCGGCGGTCGCCGACGGCCGCTTCGCCACCGATCCGGCGCAAGTGCAGGCGCAGCGCGAAGCCGACGAGATGCTCGACCACGAGTCGCTTTTGGAGGAGCTGTTAGAAGAGCAGCTCGGTTGCGCCGACCTGGTGGTGGTCAACAAGACCGACCTGATGGATGGCGACGCGCGCGACAAGGCCAACGGCGAGATCCGTTCCCTGCTGCGCCCCGGCGTCAAAGTGGTCGAGGCCAGCCACGGCGCGATCGCCAGCGAGATCCTACTCGGCATCGGCGCCGCTGCCGAGGACGACCTGGACAGCCGCCCCTCGCATCACGACGGTCTGGAGGACCACGACCACGACGACTTCGAGTCCTTCGTCGTCGAGCTAGGCGAGATCGCCGAGCCGCAGAGCCTGCTGGCGCGCCTGGAGCCGGTCGTGCGCGACCACGATATCCTGCGCATCAAGGGTTTCGCCGCCGTTGCCGGCAAGGACATGCGCCTGGTCGTGCAGGGCGTCGGACCGCGCTTCCAGCACTACTACGACCGCGACTGGCAGCCCGACGAGCGTCGCCGCACGCGCTTGGTGGTGATCGGCGAAACGGGGCTGGATCGGGGCGCCGTCAGTAACGCGTTGCGCGCTGTCGCCTGAGTTAGATCTACATCGTGAACGACCCGCGCTCGTCCGAGGCGAGGCCGTTGGCGACGGCCTCCTTGGTGCGCTGGGCGCGGAGGCCCTGGTCGGTCATCGAAGTCTGCTCGCGGAACTGGAGATAGAGGTCGAGCAGGCGTTTTTCCTCGGCGAAGCCCCAGTTCGTTGGATTGTCGCTGCCAAGCTCCTGGGCGATGCTGTCGATCGCCTTGGCGAGCGTCTTGGGCACGTGGGCCGGCCGGTTGACGTGCTGGTCGAGCAGCAGGGCGATGCCGTACTCCGAGGTCACGTAGTCGGCGACGAAGCGGCCGCGGATCTTTTTCTTCGGGTTGCGGTAGAAAACATTGATGCGGTCGACGGCGTGCTCGATCTCGGCCCGGCGGACCGAGGGATCCTGTCCGGCACGCCAGAAGCGGTAGGGCCATTCAAGGGAGCGCAGCGTCTCCTTGTCTGCCGCCGTGCGCAGCACCTTGCCGTTGAGCGAGAAGCGTCCGCGTCCCACGGCGTTGGCGGACTCTTGCAGATCGACCACATCGAGCCCGAAGCGGCCGAAGCAGCGCTCGTAAGTGGCGGCATCGCGGCGCTTCAGGCGCGCGAGCATGGCCGGCAGCTCGCCCTTGCTGTTGTCGGCGCCGGCGGTCCACTGGAACACGCCGAAGGTCAGGAAGGCGTTGTCCCAGGTGTTGATCGCCTCGAGCTTGCCTTCGTTGGCCGAGACCGCCTCCATGACCCGCTGCAGCGACGGCGCGATCGAGGGGAGGGCAGTGCGGTTGGCCGACACGAACTCGCGGATCGAGGTGTCGCCGTTGTTGAACACGCCCTTGCGGAACTTCTTGGCGAAGACGGTGCCGTCCGGCGCTATGGCGGCCTTGCCGGAGAAGCGGAACCCGGTGCCGGAGCCATCGTCGACGGTGACGAAGTCGGCCGAGACGAAACCGGTCTGACTGCCGACCTGGACCTCATGCCAGCCGTTCGCGGTTTCCAGGATGCTGACCTGCGTGCCGTTGGTCAGGCTGCCGATGACCGCCCCGCCCGGCGCCTGCCTGAGATTCAGCTTGGTATTGACGGCAACGAAGCCGATTTTGGCCATGATGTCCTCCCCCTACGCGTTCTTTGGTGAGCGCCTCGTGCCTGCAGGTTAGCGCGAAGTTCCACCGGGCAGGGGTGATAAGTGACACCGGCCGCAACCAGTGCGGGCCAACGACCGGCGACGCCCACGGTCTGGTCTTTGTCGCGGGAGAGCTTGAATTTCGGGGGCGGGGGCGCTCTTGTGCAGCGAACAAGGTGAGGGAGAGCCATGCATCTGCTGCAGGCACAGGCGGGTGCCATTGCCGACGGATCGGAGGCGGTCGATCTCGGGCAGAGCCCGGGCGACATCGTCGTGCTGACCGCGGCCGATACGGAGCTGGCCAGCCTGGCCGCGGCGCGCGCCGGCTTCGGCGAGGACTTCCCCAGCCTGCGCCTCGCCAACCTGATGCAGCTCTCGCACAACCTCTCGATCGACCTCTACGTCGAGCAAGTGATCGCCGGCGCGCGTTTGGTTGTCGCGCGCCTCTTGGGCGGCGTTGGCTATTGGCCCTACGGCGTTGAGCAGCTGCGCGCCTGCTGCAATGAGCGCGATATCGCGCTCGCGTTCCTGCCGGGCGACGATCAGCCGGACCCGCAGCTTGCCGCCAACGCCACCCTGGGACCGGAAGCCTGCCATCGCCTTTGGCAGTATCTGGTTCACGGCGGACCCGAGAACGCGCGCGGCTTTCTGGCCTACGCTGCGAGCCTGATCGGCCACAACGCCGATTGGGCGGAGCCGCGGCCGCTGCTGCGCGCCGGTCTCTACTGGCCAGGCCTCGACCAGCCAGATCTCGCGGCGTTGTGGAGCGAGTGGCGCGACGGGCAGCCGGTCGCCGCGCTGGTTTTCTATCGTGCACTGCTGCAGGCTGGAAACCTGGCGCCGGTCGATGCCCTGATCGCTGCGCTCGGCAGGGAAGATGTGAATGTCCTGCCGGTCTTCTGCGGCAGCTTGAAGGACCCGGTCTCGGCCGACCTGCTCGGTCGGCTGTTCGAGGAGGCGCCGCCGGGCATCGTTCTGAATGCCACCGGCTTCGCCGTCTCCAGCCCCGGAGCAGGGCGCAAGGAGACGCCCTTCGATGCCGCCGGCTGTCCGGTGCTGCAGGTGGTCTTTTCCGGCGGCAACGCGGCGGCCTGGGAGGCCGGAACACAAGGCCTCTCGGCCCGCGATATCGCCATGAACGTCGCTTTGCCGGAGGTCGATGGCCGCATCCTATCGCGTGCCGTTTCCTTCAAGTCCGAGGCGCGCTTCGATGCCGCGACCCAATGCCCGTTGATCGCCTACGAGCCGCGGACCGACCGGATCGACTTCGTCGCCAAGCTGGCCGCCAACTGGCTGCGCCTTGCCGGCACCCCATCGGCCGAGCGGCGCGTCGCCATCGTGCTCGCAAACTATCCTAACCGGGACGGCCGCATGGGCAACGGCGTCGGACTCGACACGCCGGCCGGCACGGTCGAGGTTTTGCGAGCCCTAACCGAGATCGGCTACAGCGTCGAGGCGATACCGGCTGACGGCAACGCACTGGTCGAGCGTCTGCAGGCGGGGCCGACCAACGCGGCGACCGACGGCCGCGCGATTCACGAGGTCCTTTCGCGGGCCGACTACGAGCTGTTCTTCGCCAGCCTGCCGGCCGACGTGCAGCGTCAGGTGACCGAGCGCTGGGGCGCGCCGGAGCGCGATCCATTCTTCATATCCGGGGAGCTTGACTGCGGCGGTTTCGCCATGCCGGCCTTCCGTTGCGGCCGCGTCATCGTCGGACTGCAGCCGGCGCGCGGCTACAACATCGATCCGGCAGCGACCTACCACGATCCGGATCTGGTGCCGCCGCACGGCTATCTCGCCTTCTACGCCTGGCTAAATGCGGAGACACAGGCCGTCATTCACATGGGCAAGCACGGCAACCTGGAATGGCTGCCCGGAAAGGCCCTGGCTTTGTCGCAGCAGTGTTTCCCGGAGGCCGCTTTAGGGCCGCTGCCGCATCTCTATCCCTTCATCGTCAACGATCCGGGTGAGGGAACCCAGGCCAAGCGCCGCGCACAGGCGGTGATCGTCGACCACCTGACCCCGCCGCTGACCCGCGCCGAGTCCTATGGCCCGTTGGCCGAGTTGGAGCTGCTGGTCGACGAGTACTACGAGGCGGCCGGGGTCGATCCGCGCCGCCTCTTGGTGCTGCGCCGTCAGATCCTGGAGCTGACCCAGCGTATCGGCCTCGACAAGGATTGCGGCATCGCCGGCGGGGACGACGAGGAAGCGGCACTCGCCAAGCTCGACAACTATCTCTGCGAGCTGAAGGAGATGCAGATCCGCGATGGTCTGCACATCTTCGGCTGCGCGCCCGACGGCGATCAACTCACCGATCTGCTGGTGGCGTTGACACGACTGCCGCGCGGCGCGGGAGAGGCGGGCGAGGCCTCGCTGATGCGCGCCTTGGCCGCCGATCTCGGCCTTGATGAGTTCGATCCCCTGGACTGTGAGATGGGCGCGTCTTGGCGTGGCCCGCGGCCCGAAGCCTTAACAGGTGATGGATCATGGCGTACAGCTGGCGATACGGTGGAGCGCCTGGAGCTGCTGGCGCGGGATCTCGTTAGCGGGGCGCGCGAAGCGTCTGCCGATTGGCCGCAAACCCGCGCGGTGCTGGAGGCGATCGAGGCGCAGCTACGCCCCGCCGTGCAGTCCTGCGGCACGGCCGAGATCGCCGGACTGATGGCCGGGCTCGACGGCCGTTTCGTCGAACCGGGCCCCTCCGGCGCGCCGACCCGCGGGCGGCCCGACGTTCTGCCGACTGGGCGCAACTTCTATTCGGTCGATACGCGCACCGTGCCGACCCCGGCGGCCTGGCAGCTCGGCTGGAAGTCGGCCGGCCTGCTGATCGACCGCTACCGGCAGGAGAACGGCGCCTGGCCGCGGCGCATGGCGCTTTCCGCCTGGGGCACCGCAAACATGCGCACCGGCGGCGACGATATCGCCCAGGCCCTGGCGCTGATGGGCGTGCGGCCAACCTGGGAGGTGACCTCGCGTCGGGTGACCGGCTTCGAGGTGCTGCCGCTTTCCGTGCTCGACCGGCCGCGCGTCGATGTCACCCTACGCATCTCCGGCTTCTTCCGCGATGCCTTCCCGGCGCAGATCGACCTCTTCGATACTGCTGTCCGCGCCGTCGCGGCGCTCGACGAGCCGGAGGCGCAGAACCCGCTGGCCGCCCGCGTGCGTGCCGAGCAGGTCGAGCTGGAGGCGCGCGGCCTCGATGCCAAGGCGGCGGCGCGGCGAGCCGGCTTCCGCGTCTTCGGCTCCAAGCCTGGCGCCTACGGGGCCGGGCTGCAGGCACTGATCGACGAGCGCGGCTGGCAGAGCGAGGCGGACCTCGCCCGCGCCTACCTCGCCTGGGGTGGCTATGCCTACGGTTCCGGGGCCGAGGGTGCGGCCGAGCAGGGCCTCTTCGAGGCGCGCCTGGCCGGAGTCGAGGCAGTGCTGCACAACCAGGACAACCGTGAGCACGACCTGCTCGATTCCGACGACTACTACCAGTTCGAGGGCGGCCTGACCGCCGCTGTGCGGCACCTCTCCGGCAGCGGACCCCGCGTCTACCACAACGACCACTCGCGGCCGGAGAGCCCCAAGGTGCGCAGCCTGGAGGAAGAGATCGCCCGCGTCGTGCGTGCCCGCGTGGTCAATCCGAAATGGATCGCCGGTGTCATGCGCCATGGCTACAAGGGCGCCTTCGAGATGGCCGCCACCGTCGACTACCTCTTCGCCTTCGCGGCCACGACCCACGCTGTCGCCGACCACCACTTCGATGCAGTCTTCGAAGCCTACCTGGAGGACGCCGCGGTGCAGGACTTCCTGCGCGCCAACAACCCGGCCGCCCTGAAGGAAATGGCCGAGCGTCTGTTGGAAGCGCAGGAGCGCGAACTGTGGCGGCCCAAGTCGAATTCGGCTGGCGCGCGTCTCGCAACCTTGGCAGGCGGCGCGAACGAGCCGGAACTGACCCGAGGCGTGGCGGAGTAGGGGCGCCGAGACGGCGCGTTATGCGATCTAGGTAAAGTCCCTGGTGATCCAGGGTAAATCGGCACCCGGCGTTTGAAGCAATCTCAACCTCGTCGGGCCTTTGCCCCGCTCTGGATGAGAGGCACGTCCAATGACTGATCGGCCGCTGTCGCACATTCGGGTGCTCGACTTCGGTCACTACCTGGCCGGCCCTTTGGTCGGCATGATGCTGGCCGACCTGGGCGCCGAGGTCATCCGCATCGATCCGCCGGGTGGGCCTCGGTTCAAGTCTCCCGCGACCGACATGCTGTCGCGCGGCAAGTCCGCGATCAGCCTCGACCTGAAGTCGGAGGCCGATCGACAGGTCGCCCGCGATCTCGCCGCCCGCGCCGATGTGGTGATTGAGAACTTCAGGCCCGGCGTGATGGCGCGGCTCGGTCTCGACGCGACGTCGCTGCGCGCCGAGAACCCAGGGCTCGTCTATCTCTCCCTGCCGGGGTTCGCCTTCGGCGAAAGCGACCTCGCGCAGATCCCGGCCTGGGAGGCAGTGATTGCCGCCTTGACGGGGCAGTTCACCGACATGGGGCTGAACCGCCGCCTGATGGGGATCAACCCCTCTTTTACACCGCTGACCTTGGCCTCCGCCTACGGTGCTGCCTTCGGGGCTATGGCCGTGCTCTTTGCCCTGGCTGCACGCGGCCGCATGGGCGGCGATGCTATCGAGGTGCCGCTCGCCGCGGCTCTACTGGAGGGCCTGGTCTACAACTGCGAGCAGATCGAGGGCTACCCCGAGCGCTACAAGTCGCCGCGCGAAGTGGAGCTGGACCGGCGCGCCGCCGAAGGCCTGCCGATGAACCTCTCGTTCGAGGATCTGCAGGAGTTCCTCGACCCCTTCTACCGCACCTACCGCTGCGCCGACGGGCGGGGCTTCTACGTCGTCTCCGGCAGCGTGAGATCGCATCCGGCGCGCGTCCTGAAGTGCCTTGGCCTGCACGATCTGCTCGCCGAGTTGCCGGACTTCGACGCCTATCTCGACACGAAGGACTGGCCGGCGTCTTGGACCTTGAGCAACTATCCGGTCGGCGCCTGCGACCGGGCGCGTCTCTCATCGGCCTTGAAAGAGGCCTTCCTGACCCGCCCGGCGGCCGAGTGGGAGGCGCTGTTCGGCGCAGCCAAGGCACCGGCGACAATGCAGCGCAGCACCAAGGACTGGCTCGCCGATCCCCACGCGCTGGCCTCCGGTCTGATCCTCGAGATCGAGGATCCGCGTCACGGCAGGATGCGCCAGTTGGGCAACGTGGCCTGGCTTGGCGATGACGCGGCGGCCTGCGTCAAACGCCCCGGGCCGAAGCCCGACGAGCATCGTGGCGAAATCCTGGAGCTGCTGTCCGAGCCGCCGCGTAGGGTCGAGGCCAAAGCCAAAAGCGGCGCCTGGCTCGACGGCCTGAAGGTAGTGGACCTGACGAACGTGATCGCCGGTCCGACCATCGGCTCGACCCTGGCGCGTTTCGGCGCGACGGTCACCTCGGTGCAGCCGGCCGAGCCCTCGGTGGACCCTTGGAACACGGTCGTCTTCGGCCTGCAGGCGCAGCGTGGCAAGGAGAGCATCCTGCTCGACCTTGGCACAGAGAAGGGCCGCGAAGCCCTGGAGCGGCTGATTGCCGTGGCCGACGTGGTCACCATGAACGGCACCGACGAGCAGCGCGACGGGCTCGGGCTGCATCCGGACCGGCTATCGGGAATCAACCCGCGTCTCATTCTGGTCCAGCTTGACGCCTTCGGCGGGCCGCGTCGCGGGCCGAAGTCGGATCATCTCGGCTACGACGATCTCGCCCAGGCGGCGACCGGCGTCATGCTGCGCTTCGGCGGCGGCATGGCCACGCCCGAGGAGCACGCGCACTTCGGCACTATCGACGTGCTGACGGGCTTCTGCGCCTGCGTGGCGCTGGGCGCGGCGCTGGTGCGACTGAAGAAGACCGGCAAGGGCGGCCTGGCGCGCGCCTCCCTGGCGGGCGCGGGGAACCTCATCCAGGCCCAGTTCATGTACGATTTCGACGGCCGCACGCCCTTCGACGAGCCCTCGGGGCGGCAGGCGCTTGGCTGGGGGCCCTTCTATCATTGCTACAAGGCGGCGGACGACTGGTTCTTCCTGGCAGCGCCGGAGGAAGGCGCTGCGGTCCTGGCGCGCATTCCAGAGCTGGCCGATCTCGCGGATTTACCGGAGACGGACTTGGTCAACGTTCTCTCCGAGCGTTTTGCGGAACGACCGTTGGCGGACTGGCAGACTCGCCTCAATCAGGGCTCGACGGTCGCGGTACGGCTCGCCTCGCTGCTGGAGACGCGCGATCAAGCGATGCAGCGCGAGAGCGACGGCGATATCGATCTGAGGCAGGCAACCTTCCGCGTGATCCGACATGACCGGCATCCGATGGGACGCTGGGTCGATCTGGTCGCACCAAACGCCGTCCGGCCGCAGGCCGCAACGATTACCATCCCCGGGCCCATGCCGAAGTACGGCGCGCAGACCCGCGACATCCTCGCCCGTCTCGGATACGGCGAAGCCGAGATCCAGCAGATGATCGACAGTGGCACCGCTGCGGCACAGTGGTGTGACCGCTACCTGCCGGAGTAGGCAGGAGAACAAGAGTTTTGACACTGATGAACACTGATGAACACGGATCAAAACAACATTTGTTTGTTATCCGTGTGCATTCGTGTTCATCCGTGTCATTTTTCTTTCGATTTGGACCCTTTGGCCGATTTTGGTCGCTATCCATCCCATTGCTGTCGTGCGATAGAGCGGAGCGTGATTTGATCGTGTTGTAAGGAATCCCCAAGGAGGTGCCATGACCGACAACGCACAGACCGAAGACGAGATCAACGCCAGGGCCAACGAGAAGGCGAAGAAACGCAAGGCGGCGCGCGACAAGATGCTGGCGACCAAGACCAAGGAAAAGGGCCTGCTGATCGTCCACACCGGCAAGGGCAAGGGCAAGTCGACGGCAGCCTTCGGGCTGGTGACACGGGCCATCGGCAACGACATGCGGGTCGGCGTGGTGCAGTTCGTCAAGGGCAAGTGGGAGACCGGCGAGCGCAGGGTGCTCGAGCACTTCCCCGAGCAGGTCACCATCAAGACCATGGGCGAGGGCTTCACCTGGGAGACCCAGGACCGCGCCCGCGACATCCGCGCCGCCCAGGCCGCCTGGGAAGCCTCCAAGGAGATGATCGAGGCCTGTCGCGGGGCCGAGCCGGCCTACGACATGATCCTGCTCGACGAGATCAACATCGTGCTGCGCTACGACTACCTACCTCTCGACGAGGTGGTGGCGGTGCTGAATGGGCGGCCCAAGGACCTGCACATCATCGTCACCGGCCGCAACGCCAAGGAGCCGCTCATCGAGGCCGCTGACCTGGTCACCGAGATGACCCAGGTGAAGCACCCCTTCCGCGAGCAGGGGGTGAAGGCCCAAAAGGGCGTCGAGTTTTAGGCCGTGAGTCTGGAGATCCGCGAGGACGATCCGCGCTCTCCACCGGCCATGGCGCTGCTCGAAGCGCACCTCGCGCATTGCTGGGGCGCCGGTGCACCGCCCGAGAGCACCCACGTCCTGGAGGTGGAGGACTTGTGTACGGCCGGCGTGACCTTCTGGACCGCCTGGCTGGGTACGCGCGCTGTGGCCTGCGGCGCGCTCAAAGAGCTCGACCCGCAACACGGCGAAATCAAGTCCATGCACACCGCCGAGAGTTGCCGCGGCCAGGGCGTCGCCGCCGCAATGCTACGCCATATTCTCGAGGCGGCGGGCGAGCGCGACTGCCGCCGCCTCAGCCTGGAGACCGGCAGCATGGCGGCCTTCGCTGCCGCTCGGGCGCTCTATACCCGACACGGCTTCACGCCCTGTCCACCCTTCGACGGCTACCGCGAGGACCCCAACAGCGTGTTCATGACCCTGAGCCTCGACGAGGGGTGAGTACTGCGACCGCGACCAAACTCGTAGGGCGGATTAGCGGAGCGTAATCCGCCAGTTTCATGCAAGCGGTCCTGTCGTGCGGCGCAGTAGGCTCCTCTATTGCGCCCTACGGCATTGCGCGTCAGCCACCGCTTGCCGCGAAAAGTGGCCCGCCATAGGCTGCTCTCAAGGTTACCGTTCCGCCCTGAGGCATCCATGATCATCGATCCGGTTCAGTTGCTGATTTTCATCCCGGCGGCGCTGGCGCTCAACCTGACGCCCGGCGCCGACATGCTGTTTTGCCTCGGCCAGGGCTTGAAGTCGGGTCCCGCGGCTGGCGTCGCCGCCAGCTTCGGCATCACCACCGGCTCCTTCATCCATTCGCTTCTGGCGGCGTTCGGCCTGGCGACTGTCTTGGGGGCCTATCCGCTGGCCTTCGAGGTGGTGCGCTGGGCCGGCGTCGGCTATCTGGTCTGGCTTGCGGTGCAGGCCTTCCGCCAGCCGACCGGCGCGCTTCGTCCGGCGGACTGCCTCAGCGGTAGCGCCTATCGGGCCTGGCGCGACGGCGTCCTGGTCAATCTGCTCAACCCGAAGGTCGCGATCTTCATCCTCGCCTTCGTGCCGCAGTTCGTCGATCCGGCGCGCGGCTCGCCCCTCCTGCAATTCCTGATTCTGGGCGCGATCCTCAACATCGGCGGCACCATCATAAACTGCCTGGTCGGCGGCTTCTCTGGCGGCATCGGCCGCGCGCTCGCCGCCAACGACCGCCTGGCCCGCGTCTACAAATGGGTCACCGGCTGCCTTTTCCTCGGCCTGGCCGCGAAGCTCGCCTTCGAGCGGCGCTAAGGAGTCCGCTGGCCGGCCGGTCGACGCGTACCGATCGCTTCGCCGATGGCTGGCACGATGCAAAGCGCCGAGAGCAGGGCGCAGGCGGCCAGGCCGTAGGACACGAAGACCGGGCGGTAGAGCAGGGCACCGGCGAAGACGCAGAGGTAAGTGACCGCGCCGTAGAGCCCCATGATGGCACCGCGCTGGCTGTCGTCGAGCGCCGTCAGTCGGCCGACGATCAGGTTGAGCCCGAGGTGGTTCATTAGCCCCCAGAGGAAGCAGAGCCCGATCAGCCCGGCGAAGGAGCCGGTCAGCACGGCGATCGTTGCGTAGGCCAGCGCCAGCAGGACGAAGACCGGCAGCGAGACGCGGCCCGGCCCATAGCGATCGATGATGCGGTCCAGCGGCACGGCGATGCCGAAGCCGATGCCGTACGCGAGCGGTGCCAACCCTGCAGCCGCCGTCGAACGTCCGAGCGGGCCCAGCAGGTGGGCGCCCAGATAGCTGTACAGGCCATAGAAGGCCGTCATGTAGGCGGCGCAGACTAGGAGTGCGCGACCGATGCCCGGCACGCGCAGGGCGGTCAGCGGCGAGGTGGCTCGGCCACTGGTGCCCCGTTCCGCCTGGCCCCAATCGCACGCGCGGCTGAGCATCACCGCAGCGACCGCCGCCAGCCCGGCCAGGGCGACAAACACGCCGCGCCAGTGCACCAGGTCGGCCAGCAAGGCGGAGAGGCTGACCCCCGCCACCAGGCTGAGGGTCCAGCCGGTCAGCACCACGCCCAGGGTCTCGCTCTCGCGCCCCTTGACCGCGACCTGCGCCGAGAGGCCGTAGATCGCGGGCAGCGCGGCCCCGGCGGCGAGCCCGGCCAAGCCCTGCGCGGCGCAAAGCACCCAAAGCGTCGGAGCCCGCGCGCTCACCGCCAGCGCCGCGACCAGCACCGCCATGGCGCGCAGCAGCGCCCGCTCGGCGCCGATGCGGTCTGCGCTCGGCGCCAGGGTGAGCGCGCTCATCGCCGTGCCGAGCCCATAGGCCGCCGCCGCCGTCATCACCCCCGCCGCCTCGACTCCGGCGAAGGAGGCGGCCACGGCTCCGGCGATCGGGCTCAGCAGCAGGGAGTTGGCGCCGATGATCGCCACGCAGGCGGTGAGCAGCAGAACCGGCAGGCTTAGCATGGCAGGATTCCCCAATCCGCTTGAGTTTCATCTTGCCCAGCTATCTAATCGCCGAATGTCATTCCGAGGAATGGAAATTATGCCGAAGAAAGCAAAAGCAGATGACGTTCGGCGCGAGACCGCCGAGGCCCGTCCGCTGGACGCGATCGACCGAAGATTGTTAGGCGAGCTGGCCCGCCGGGCCGACCTGAGCTACGCCGAGCTCGGCGCCCGCGCCGGCCTCTCGGCGCCGGCCGTGCACGAGCGGGTCAAGCGCCTGCGCGCCTCGGGCCGCATCCGCGGCACCGTGGCCCTGCTCGACGGCCCGGCGGTCGGCAAGCCGCTGCTCGCCTTCGTGCACGTCGACACCACCGGCTGGGGCAAGACCCAGGAGCTGATGGCGCTCGCCGAGCTGCCCGAGCTGGAGGAGATCCACGCCGTCACCGGCGACACCTGCATGCTGCTCAAGGTGCGGGTCGAGAGCAGCCAGGCCCTCGAAGGCCTGCTCGCCCGCCTCTACGACATGCCCGGCGTGCGCGGCACCCGCAGCTACGTCGCGCTTTCGACTTACCTGGAACGCCCGCCGCAAGCCGGCACCACCGAGGCGCTGCTGGAACCGGTTCTGAAAGCGGCGAGAACATGAGGGAGCGGAGACGGCGAGGCAGGGCGCGGGGATCAATACGGTCGGCCGCGGGGCTTCCGAAAATCCTTGAGATGCGGTGTCCTGGCGGGAACTTTGAGTGTCATCGGTTCCGAGCTGGCGGAAGCAGGCTTGGCAGCGCATCGTAGGGAAGCAAGCATGTCGGATGCATCTCTTATCGGCCAGGTCTCGCTTCGGTTCAGCAAAAGCCCCGACAACGATGTTCGTGACGATCTTTCGGCTTTGGCGCTCGACGAAGACGGCAACCTCTGGCTTGGCTCGGACGAGGGGAAGGGCGTCGAGCGCTTGCGGCCAGTGGCGGATGGGGCGCCAGGCAGCGGCTTCGACGACCACCAGCACTTCGATCTCTTCGAGGCTCTTCGGCTCGGCGCGTTGGATGAGGATGGAGAGATCGACGTCGAAGGTATGGATATCGTCGGCAATGCGCTCTGGATCACCGGGTCGCACACCAGCACGCGAAAGAACCGAAAAGGCCCAGACGTCCGCAAGAACCTAAAGCGGCTCACGAAGGTGAGGCGGCAGCCGAACCGCTACGTCGTCGGGCGCGTTTCCCTGTCGGACGGTGTGCCCTCGGGGGCGGCGGCGCGCCTGCCGATGAACCGGGACGGAAATGCCCTGACGGAGGCCTTGCGCGAGGACCAGCATCTGGGGCCCTTTCTCCACATTCCCCACCGAGAGGAGGCCAGCATCCAACTCGCCAGCAAGGAGAACGGCTTCGACATCGAGGGGTTGGCCGTTCACGGGGACCGGCTGTTCCTCGGCCTGCGCGGGCCGGTGCTGCGCGGTTGGGCCGCGCTCGTGATCGAGATCGAGCCCAAGGAGGCCGCCGACGGCGAGCTGGCGCTCGAGGGGATCGGCCGCAAGGGGCGTCCCTACCGCAAGCACTTCGTCGATCTGGCCGGCATGGGCGTGCGCGACCTCTGTTGGAGCGGCGACGATCTCCTGATCCTCGCCGGGCCGACCATGGACCTCACCGGCCTGCAAACGGTTTGGCGCCTACGCGACGCGGCTGACCTGGATGACGACACTATCTCGGATGGTAGCGGCGGGCGTCTGCAACGTCTGTTCGACCTGCCGATCGTGCGCAACGTCGACAAGGCGGAAGGCATCGCGCTCTACGACGGCTTGGGTGAGCCCGGGCTCATAGTCCTCTACGACGCCCCGAGCCAGGCGCGAAAGCCGGACGAGACCAGTTATCTAGCTGACGTGTATCGCCTGCCGAAACCCTGAGCGTTGCGATCCGAAGAATGCTGTGACCCGGCCCGGGCAAGCCGCTGCTTGCCTTCGTGCACGTCGACACCACCGGCTGGGGCAAGACGTAGGAATTCACGGCGATGGCGATAACGTAAAAGATCTTTCGCACATTTGGATGGGGTTGGTGGCCCCGAAACCCTTCAGGCTTGAAGTCGCGAAACCTTTGAGCCAGAGGAGGAACCAGGAGCCACCATGGAAGAGGATAGCACCAC
>Ga0209458_1000055_pt1 | contig 71207 bp, 63 predicted proteins | sample WorMetLIZAISLAND_FD_187411 | JGI IMG/M metagenome (GOLD analysis project Ga0209458, IMG submission 187411) | Marine gutless worms symbiont microbial communities from Max Planck institute for Marine Microbiology, Germany - Inanidrilus manae... ...
GACGTCCAGCGCACCGGTGAGCCGTAGCACGCCGGACATGGTGTAGGCCGCCCCGGCCTCGATCCGGTCCAGCGCCCACAGCCGCTTCTGCCCGGATGACAGCGCCAGCAGCGGCCGGCCGTCGTCACCAGTTCCCAGCACCCCGGCACCGGCCGCCGGCGCCGCCGCCTCTTCCAGGCCGGCCTGCTCGACGACCAGAGCCAGTGTCCTGGGGCTCGGGTGCTCGAACAACACCCTGAGCGGGAGCTCCCTGCCGGTCTGCTGGCGAAGCCGGGCCATCAGCCGCATGGCCGACAGCGAATGGCCGCCGAGATCGAAGAAGCCGTGGTCGATGCCCACCTCGGCCACCCCCGTGACCTCCCGGAACAGCGAACACAGCAGCGCCTCGGTCTCGCTCCCCGGCGGCACCAGCGCCGTCCCACCGGCCAGATCCGGTTCTGGCAGCGCCCGCCGGTCCAGCTTGCCGTTCGCCGTCAGCGGCAACGCGTCCACCGCGACAATCGCCGCCGGCACCATGTAGTCCGGCAGATGCTCGCCCAGCGCCGCGCGCAACGCCGCCGGTTCAAGGACCGCATCTCCCGCCGGCACCACCCAGGCCACCAGCCGAAGATCGCCCCCCACCGACCGCGGCAGCACCACCGCCTGGGCCACGCCCGCGAGCCCAACCAGCGCCGCCTCCACCTCGCCAGGCTCGATCCGGAAGCCACGGATCTTCACCTGGTCGTCCGCACGGCCCAGGAACTCAAGCGTCCCGTCGGAACGCCAGCGCGCCAGGTCGCCCGTGCGGTACATCCGCCCCCCCGCCGCCCCGAACGGACAGGCCACGAACCGCTCCGACGTCAAGCCGGGACGACCCAGATAGCCCCGCGCCAGGCCCGCACCGGCAACGTAAAGCTCACCCGCAACCCCCACCGGCACCGGCGACAGGGCCGCGTCCAGAACATACGCCCGATAGTTCGGCAGCGGACGGCCGACAGGGCTCGCCGTAGCCTCGGCCGCCAGCTGCCGGTCAAGTTCGAGATGGGTCACATGCACCGTGGTCTCGGTGATGCCGTACATGTTGCAGAGCTGCGGGCCACCATCCGCCTGCTGCTCATACCAGCCTTTGAGGCGGCGCGGCTCCAGCGCCTCGCCGCCGAACACGATGCGGCGCAGTGCCAGGTCGCCGGCGAGCGCCGGATGCTCCCGGCTTGCCGCCATGAACTGATAGAAGGCCGACGGCGTCTGGCTCAGCAGGCTGACCCGCTCGCGCACCAGCAGCGCCAGCAACGCGGGCGGTGAATGCCGTACGGCATCGGCAACCACGATCAGCCGACCGCCATGGAGCAGGGCGCTCCAGATCTCCCAGACCGAGAAGTCGAAGGCCGTGGCGTGGAACAGCGTGGAGGCATCGTCCGGTCCGAAGCCGAAGCTCGCTTCGGTCGCGGCGAACAGGTTGACCACGTTACCGTGTGTGACCCCCACGCCCTTTGGCGCACCGGTGGAACCGGAGGTGTAGATCAGGTAGGCCAGGTTGTACGGCAACAGCGGCCGGGTGCGGTCGGTGTCACTGAGCGGCGTCGTCGGCAGGGCAGCCAAGGCTTCCCGGACCTCCGGCCGGTCGAGCAGGATGACCGCGTGGTCGTCGGTTCCGTCCTCGCCCGCAAGCCGCTCGGCCACGTCCGAGGTGGAGACCAGCAGCCGGGCGCCGCTGTCTTGCAGCATGAAGGCGCTGCGCGCCGGCGGATGCTCGGGATCGAGCGGCAGGTACGCAGCCCCCGTCTTCAGCACCGCCAGGATCGACACCACCAGCGCCGGCGAGCGCTCCAGCGCCAGCGCCACGATGCATTCCGGGCCCGCGCCATGAGCTCGCAGGTGCCAGGCCAGCCGGTTGGCCTGACCCTCCAATGCGGCATAGCTGAGCTCGTCTTCCTCAAACACCAGCGCCGTGGCCCCCGGCGTGCGCGCGGCCTGGGCTTCGAACAGCGCCGGCAGGGTGCAAGGCCCCGCCGGCAGCGGACGGCCCGTCGCGTTGAACCCCTCCACCACCCGACGCCGCTCGCCCGCGTCCAGCAGATCGAGGCTGGCAACCGGTACGTCCGGCCGGTCCGCCATCACCGCAAGCAGGCGCGCGAGCTGGCTCAGCAGGCGCTCCGCCTGCGCCCTGTCCAACCGGTCCCGCCGGTAGCTCAGGCGCAGCGTCAGGCCGGTCTCCCTTGGCAACACCGCCAGCGCCAGCGGATGATGCGGCGCATCCCGGCCATCCAGGCCGGCAATCTCCAGATCGCTAAAGCGTGTCCTGTCCAACTCGACCGGATAGTTCTCGAAGACGAACAGGGCTTCGAACAGCTCGTCCTTGCCCGCCAGCCCGGCCAGCCGACGGATTGCGGTCAGCCCCAGATGACCATGTCCTTCCTGCTCGGCCTGAACCGCCTGCAGGTCCCGCAGCCAGTCCTCGACCGCCATCGATGCCGGCACCGGGCGGTGCACCGGCAGCGTCTCGATGAACAGACCCACCGCCGTCTCGATGCCGGGCAGTGCGGACTGACGACCCGCCCGCGTCACCCCGATGGTGATCGCATCTGCGCTGCCAAGCCGCGCCAGCAGCAGCATGTAGGCGCCTTGCAGCAGGGTCGCCGGAGTCAGCCCCAGTCGCCGAGCCAGCGCCGCGAGCCGGCTGCAGAGCTCGCCCTCCAGCGCCACCCGGACCTCGCCAATGCCTGTGCCAGGATCGACCGGTGCCGGCAGGGCCAGGCGGCTCGGCTCCTCGACGTTGTCCAGATGCGCCCGCCACCAGACCTCCGCCTGCTCCCGGTCCCGGCCCGTCCGCCAAGCAAGATGCCGCGACCAGGCAAAGGCCGGCGGCAGGGACGTGGTCTCGTCCCCGTAGAGCGCCGCCAGCTCCCGCACCAGCACCGACATCGACCAGCCATCGAGCAGCAGGTGATGGTTGCTCAGCAGCAACACATGATCCTCAGGCCCCCGCCGCAACAGGGTCAGGCGGACCAAGCCGGCGGCCATGTCGAACCCTGCCCGATGGTCCCGGGCCATTAGGTCGCTCAGATCTTCCTCCTCGACCACCCGCCAGCTCGCCGGCAGACCGGGCCGCACTACCGCCAGACCCCGCTCGAGGGCGGCCTCGGGCAGGGTGAGGCGCAAGGCCACATGCCGCGCCAGCACCTGCTGCCAGGCCCGCGCCAGCCGGGCAACATCCACCCGGCCGCGCAGCTCCAGCACCAGCTGTGCCACATAGGGGTCCGTCGCATCAGGCGGCAGACTGAGGCTCTCAAAAGCCAGGCCATGCTGCAGCGGCGTCAGAGGCAGAATGTCGGCCAGCCCCGGGCAGGCCTCCTCGATGACGCCAAGGGCTTCGTCATCAAGCGCCGCCAGCGGGAAATCCGCCGGGATATGACGGCGCGACAGCGGTGCCTCCAGGCAATGCTGCACCAAGGCTTCCAGGGCATCCTCGAAGCAGGTCGCCAGCGCCTCAATGCCCTGACGCTCATAGGCCAGCCCGCACCCGCTCCAGGTCACATGCAGATCACCGTCCCGGCCCAAGACCGCGTTGGCTTCGAGCAGGTGAGGTCGCCGGCGCTCCGGATCGTCGGCGCCAGCCAGCCCTGCTTCCAACAGCCGCCAGCCTTCACCGTCGCCGCCCTCCTGCAGGCGGCCAAGATAGTTGAAGACCACTCCGGCAGGGTCATGACGGGCCAGCGCCGTCGCCCCGTCGGCATCGAGGTGACGCAACAGACCAAAGCCCAGGCCCTTGTCCGGCAGCCGCCGCAGCAGCGCCTTCGTCCGCTTCAGCGCCTCACCCGCCGCCGCGCCGCCCGCCAGCGCCTCCGCGATATCCAAGCCCGAGGTATCGAAACGCACCGGGAACAGGCTGGTGAACCAGCCCACAGTGCGGGAGAGATCGAGACCGCTCTCGCCCGGCTCCCGGCCATGACCCTCCAGATCGATCAGCAGTGGCGCCACCGCACGGCCGTAGCGCTCACCCTGCCACCGGGTCAGCGCCAGGCCCAGGGCTGTCAGCAGCAGATCGTTGATCTCCAGACGGTACACGCCCAGGGCCGGGAAGGCCCGGCGCATGAGCGCGCCCGGTAATCGGCTCTCCACATGGTTTGCCTCGGCCAGGATGTTGTCCGCCGGTGCAACCTCCCGATCGGCCGCCAGCGGCGCCGCCCCTGCCAGCATCTCCTGCCAGAGCGCCAGCTCGGCTCGTCGGCGGGCCGCCTCAGCCTGCAAATACAAACCCCACTCGCGCAGCGATGTGGTCTTCGCCGGCAGCGCCTCACCCCGGGTAAGGCTCGCCAGATCCTCCAGCAGGACCCGCCAGGACACCCCGTCCACCGCCAGATGATGGATCGCCAGCAGCAGCCGGCCGCTCTCCCCGTCGCTGCCCTCCGCCCAACAGGCCGCCACCATCCGTCCGCTCTCGGGGTCCAGCCGGCCCGGCAAGTCTTCCATTGCCGCCGCAAGGCGCCGCTGCCGCGCGTCACCAACAAGACCCGAGAGGTCGAGCCGCTCGAACGCCGGTTCCACTGCCACCGGATCGATCACCAGGCCCGGTTCCCCGTCCTCGCACAGCAGGCGCAACCGCAACCCGTCGTGATGGGCCAGCAGTGCACGCAAAGCCTGCCACACCTGCGTCGCACCGATCCCGGCCGGCGCCTGCAGCACCAATGCCTGGTGGAACCGCCCGATCGGGCCGGGCATTGCCAGGAACTGCCGGTGGATCGGCAGCAGCGGCACCGGACCCTCGACCGGGCCCTGCTCCGCCGCCGGCGCTTGGGCCAGCCCACCCACCACCCGGGCCAGGGTCCTGGGCATCGGGTGCCGGAACAGATCCCGCACCTCCAGGACCAGACCCTGGCGCCGGGCCCGGCTGACCAGACGAATGGCTGAGATGCTGTCGCCGCCGAGTCCGAAGAAGCCGTGGTCGATGCCGAGCTCGGCCACGCCGGTGACGTCCCGGAACAACGCACACAGCAGCGCCTCGGTCTCGCTGGTGGGTGGCACCAGGGCGGTGCCGCCGGCCAGATCCGGTTCCGGCAGCGCCTTGCGGTCGAGCTTGCCGTTCGGCGTCAGCGGCAACGCCTCCACCGCCACGATGGCCGCCGGCACCATGTAGTCGGGCAGACGCTCGCCCAGCGCCGCGCGCAGCATGGCCGGGTCCGACATTGCGTCCTTCTCTGGCACCACCCATGCCACCAGCCGGAGATCGCCGCCGGTCCGCCGCGGCAGCACCGCCGCCTGCGACACGCCCGCGAGCGCAGCCAACGCCGCTTCGACCTCGCCGGGCTCGATGCGAAAGCCACGGACCTTCACCTGGTCATCCGCCCGGCCCAGGAAGTCCAGGGTCCCGTCAGCACGCCAGCGCACCAGATCGCCGGTGCGGTACATCCGCGCGCCCGCTGCCCCGAACGGGCAGGCCACGAACCGCTCCGCCGTCAGACCAGGACGCCCCAGATAGCCCCGTGCCAGGCCAGAGCCCGCAATGTAGAGCTCGCCCGCAACACCCACGGGAACAGGCGACAGACTCGCGTCCAACACGTACGCTTGCGCGTTCCGGATCGGGCGGCCGATCGTCACCCGCCCCCGGCCGTCCCGCGCGGCGTCGAGCGGTGCGCTGACGCTGGCGCACACGGTGCTCTCCGTCGGGCCATAGGCGTTCAACATCCGCCGCCCGGTCGCAAAGCGACGCACCAGATCCGGCGGGCAGGCTTCGCCCGCGACCACCAGGGTGGCCAGACCACTCAAGCTCTGAGCGTCCAGGCGGGGCAACAGTACCGGCGGCAGGGTCGCATGGGTCACGCCGGCATGCTTCACCAACCCGGCAAAACGGAGAGGATCGCACAGCGCGTTAGGTGGTCCCAGGACCAGCGAGGCGCCGGAGCCGAGGGTAACCAGGATCTCGGACACGGCGGCGTCGAATGTGAGGGCGGCGAATTGCAGCACGCGGTCCGCGGGCGTAACGGCGAAGGCCGCGCGCTGGGCATGGATCAGGTTGACGGCCCCGGCGTGCGTGGCCCCCACACCCTTTGGCGTACCGGTGGAGCCGGAGGTGTAGATCAGGTAGGCCAGATTATGGGGTGAGAGCGGCCGGGTGCGGTCCTGGTCGGTCAGCGCCGTGGCAGACACAGCGGCCAGTGCTGCGTCCGTCTCCGGCCGGTCGAGCAGGATGACCGTTCGGTCGTCGGTTCCGTCCTCGCCTGCTAGCCGCTCTGCCACGTCCGAAGTGGAGACCAGCAGCCGCGCGCCGCTGTCTTGCAGCATGAAGGCGCTGCGCGCCGGTGGATGCTCGGGATCGAGCGGAAGGTAGGCAGCCCCGGTCTTCAGCACCGCCAGGATCGACACCACCAGCGTCGGCGAGCGCTCCAGCGCCAGTGCCACGATGCTCTCCGGGCCCGCGCCGCAGGATTGCAGATGCCGGGCCAGCCGATTGGCCTGGGCTTCGAGCTCGCCATAGCTGAGTTCGCTGTCCTCGAAGACCAGTGCTGTCGCCCCGGGCGTGCGCGCAGCCTGGGCCTCGAACAGCGCCGGCAGGGTGCAAGGCCCCGCCGGCAACGGATGGTCCGTCGCATTGAACCCCTCCAGCACCTGACGCCGCTCCGCCGGATCCAACAGATCGATACGGGCAACAGGCGCCTTCGGCGACTTGGCAATAGCCCCAAGCAGGCGCTGGAAACGTTCGGCGTGGTCGTCGAGTTCGCCGGCGGAATAGAGCTCGGCATTGCCGTCCAGGTGCAGGACCATGCTGGCGCCCGGACGGTCCTCATAAACGCTGAACGAGAGCTCGGATGCAGGGCCGTTGGAGAGGTTGTGGGTGCTGGACGGACTGGCGCCGAACCATAGCTCGTAGTCGAACGGCATACTGTTGACGGCAACGGGGGCAATATCGCCGTCCAGCGGGCCGAGCCCCATGGCCTCCCGGAGGTCCTCACGCGCGAAGCGCTGGTGCCGGAGGCCGGCACGTAGCTGCTGCCTGGCCTGACGAAGCAGGTCGGCGATGTTGCCGCCTGCATGGACCCGAAACCGGAGCGGCACGGTGTTCGTCATCATCGCCGGTGTGTGGCGTGCCTGCGGGCCGTTGCGGCCCAGCATGGGTGCGGACAGGAGAATGTCGCGCCTGCCGGTGAGCCGGTGGAGATAGAGCACCACCGCCGCCATCAGCAGATCCGGCAGTGCGGCGGCGCCATCGCCTGCCTGTTGGCGCAGCACATCCACCAGCGATGCCGACAGCTCGATGGTCCGGCGCTCGCACCTACCATGAGCCGGCGACGGTTTATCGGCCGGGCGCACCGGGTCGGGTCGGTCGGCGAGCAGCGCCGACCAATAGTCCCGATCCTTGCTCCAGCGCGCGGACCCGCGGTAATGCTCCTCTTCGACGATCAATTCGCCTACCGAGACCGCGTTGGGCGGCGGGGCAGATTTGCCGGCCAGCAGCGCGCCATACACCTCCGCCAGACGCCGGGCGACCAGATGAACGCCGTACCCGTCCAGGACCAGGTGGTGGTAGATCTGCGACCAGATGAAGCGGTCCTCGGCCAGCTTGATCAAGGCCCAGGCGAACAATGGTGGACGGCTCGTGTCGAACGGGGTGCGAAGCTGTTCCCCCATCCGGGCCAGCGCGACCTCGCGCGGCTCCTGCTCGGCGGAGACATCCAGAAAAGAAAGCGACCACTCATTCAGTTCGGCGATGCGCTGAACCGGGCCGTCCTCGCTCTCCTCGACCTGAAGCCGCAGCGCCTCGGTCTCGGCCACGACCTGCCGGGCAGCTGCCGCGAATACGGCTCTGTCGACCGGCCCTTCGATCTCCGTGTACTGGCCGATGATGTAGGTGAGGCCGGTGGGATCCAGCTTCTGCGCGAACCACACGCCTTCCTGGGCCCGCAACAAAGGCAGCGTGCGCCCGTCAGACAAGCTGGGCCGGTGCAACTCGTTCATCCGGCCGAGGAAGCCTCCCGTTCCTCGATGCTACCGCGCACTTCCGCGAGCCTTACGCTGTCAATGTTATGGTCGGCACGTGACCAAGACAACTTAGCTGCTTGTAATGTTTAGCTGATTGCAACGTCTTCTGGACACGGCCTGCGCCGCCACAGGCCGACGACACGACAGAACAGATCGAAAGCCTGTTGAGATCCGGCGGGACTGCAATCTGCCGGATAGTGGCTCAGATTGGCCGGGTCCCAGGTTGCTCCGCTATCACCGGGAGAAGGCCTGCAAAGGCTGATGCTCTATCGCCACCGCCCACGCGATCCTCGCCCTGACAGCAAAAGCCCGTTATTGTCCGGCCGACAGATCAGGCGACGCAGACGATCGCCGCCCGCCAACAGGAGGAGCCCTCAAGCGATGATTCCGGAGTTTTCCGACCGGTCCAAGGAACTGCAGGAGAAGCTGCTGAAGTTCATGGACGACTTCATCTATCCCAACGAGGACGTGTTCAAGCAGCAGCAGGCCGCGCTGACCGACCGCTGGGCGGTACCGCCGGTCATGGAGGAGCTCAAGGGCCATGCCCGCGAGCAGAACCTGTGGAACCCGTTCCTGCCGGAATCGGCCGAGGTCGAGCCGATGAGCAACCTCGACTACGCGCCCTTGTGCGAGATCATGGGCCGTTCGCCGATTGCCCCGGAGGCGACCAACTGTGCCGCCCCGGATACCGGCAACATGGAGGTGCTGACCCGCTACGGCACCGAGGAGCAGAAGGCCGAATGGCTCACGCCGCTGCTGAACGGCGAGATCCGCTCCGCCTTCGCCATGACCGAGCCGGCGGTGGCCTCCTCCGATGCCACCAACATCGAGTGCGACATCCGCCGCGACGGCGACGACTACGTCATCAACGGCCGCAAGTGGTGGACCAGCGGCATCGGTGACCCGCGCTGCAAGATCATGATCCTGATGGGCAAGACCGACGCCAACAACCCGGACCGCTATCGCCAGCAGTCGATGATCCTGGTGCCGGTCGATGCCGACGGCGTCACCGTGGAGCAGATGCTGCACGTGTTCGGCTATGACGACGCCCCGCACGGCCACGGCCAGGTGCTGTTCGACAACGTCCGGGTGCCGGCGACGAACATGCTGTTGGGCGAAGGCCGCGGCTTCGAGATCGCCCAGGGTCGCCTCGGCCCGGGCCGCATCCATCACTGCATGCGTCAGATCGGCGTCGCCGAACGGGCGCTGGAGCTGATGTGCAAGCGGACCAAGGAGCGCGTCGCCTTCGGTCGTCCGGTGGCCGAGCAGACGGTCACCCTGGAGCGCATCGCCGAGGCCCGCATCGCCATCGACTCCGCCCGCCTGCTCGTGCTCAACGCCGCCCACATGATGGACACCAAGGGCAACAAGGAGGCGCGCAAGGAAATCGCCATGATCAAGGTGGCGGTCCCAAACATGACCTGCAAGGTCGTCGACATGGCGATCCAGGCGCATGGTGGCGGTGGTGTCAGCCAGGTGTTTCCCCTGGCCAGCATGTACGCGCATTCGCGCACCCTGCGCCTGGCCGACGGCCCGGACGAGGTGCACCGCAACCAGATCGGCCGGCTCGAGCTGCGCCGCTGGAACTGACCACGCACGGTTGGACGGCAACGGGCCGGGTGATCGCCCGGCCCGTTTCTGTTTCCGTGCCTGACAACAGAGGGACGCAACATGTCAGTGAGTGACTGTTTCTCGGCCGACTACGCCGAGGCCCGGGGCAAGTTCCTGGGCGCCGCCGAAGCGGCCGGCGCCCGCGTCAGCAGCTTTCCGCACCCGCTCAAGGGTCCGGACGGGGGCGATCTGGCCATGGACCTGGCCTGGCTCGGCCCGGCCGATGCCGCCAAGGCGCTGGTGCTGTCGTCCGCCACCCACGGGGTCGAGGGTTTCTGCGGTTCCGGCTGCCAGGTCGGCCTGCTGCGCGGCGACCTCGCCGGCCGGCTGCCGGCCGATACCGCCGTGCTCATGGTGCACGCCCACAACCCGCATGGCTTCGCCCATCTGCGTCGGGTGACCGAGGACAACATCGACCTCAACCGCAACTTCATCGACTTCACGGCACCGCTGCCGGCAAACCCGGCCTATGACGAGGTCCACCCGATGATGCTGCCGGACGACTGGGACGGCCCGGCCCGGGCCGCGGCCGACGCGGCGATCGCCGCCTTTATCGAGGAGCGCGGCCCGTTCGCCTACCAGGCTGCGGTCTCCGGCGGGCAGTACAATCATCCCGACGGCCTGTTCTTTGGCGGCCAGGCGGCAAGCTGGTCGCGCCGCACCATCGAGGAACTGGCCCCCGCCATGCTCGGCCATTGCCGCCATGTCGGCGCCATCGACTTCCACACCGGCCTCGGCCCGCGCGGCCACGGCGAGCTGATCGCCCTTGGCCGGGCCGGCGAACCGCTGTACGAGTCCGCCCGCGCCTGGTACGGCGACGAGGCCAAGTCGCCGGAAACGGGCGATTCCGTGTCCGCCGTGGTCAGCGGCTCGGTCGAGCTCGGCTACGTGCGTTCCCTGCCCGATGCCAGCGTCACCTTCGTCGCCATCGAGTACGGCACCCTGCCGCCCCAGCAGGTGCTGAACGCGCTGCGCGGGGACAACTGGCTGCACCTCAAGGGCGAGGTCGATTCCGAGCTCGGCCGCGCGATCAAGCGTGACATGCTCGCCGCCTTCTATGGCGACGACGATCCCTGGAAGCAGATGGTCTGGGACCGCGCCGTCGAGATCGTCGACAAGGCCCTGGCCGGGCTCGACGCCGCCTAGAAAGGTTCCGTACCGGCACCAGGCAGGCACCACGTTGCGCCGTCCGGTCTGACGGGGCAAGCTGATGGGCATCGGGGCCGCCGGCAGCCACGGCACGCGGCGGTCCGCAGCGGGAGGGAAAAGACATGCGACACATCCTGGCAACGGCCGCGCTGTCGGCCGTGGTGCTGACCGCCGGCGCGAGCGTGCAGGCGCAGCAGTTCGTGCGGATCGTTTCCGGGCCGGCCGGCGGCAGCTGGTATCCGCTCGGCGCGGCGATCTCCGAGATCGTCAACAAGAACGTCGATGGCGTGGCCGCCTCCAATGGGCCCGGCGGCGGCGTCGGCAACATCAAGGACGTATCCAAGGGCAATGCCGAGATCGGCTGGAGCTATGGCCACACCGCCTACAATGGCATGAACGGCAAGGGCGCCTTCGATCGCACCTATCCCAACGTCCGCTACCTGGCGACGCTGTATCCGGCCGGGCTGCAGACCGCGGTGCCTGACAAATCCGACATCCAGTCCTACGCCGACCTGAAGGACAAGAACCTGAGCCCGGGAAAGGCCCAGTGGTCGGGCTTCGCCGCCTTCAAGATGGTGGCCGGCTACTACGGTTTTTCCATCGACGACGTTAAGAACAACGGCGGCACGGTCCATCACGTCTCCTACTCGGATTCGGTGGCCCTGATGAAGGATGGCCATATCGATGCCTTCACCGGTCTGACCAGCGTGCCGCAGGCCTCCTTCCTCGACCTGGAGTTCAGCCCGGGGATCCGTCTCTTGGGCATGGAAACTTCGGTGTTGGACAAGATCCTGTCCGAGAATCCCGGCTACATCCGCATGACCGTGACCCAGGACGACTACAAGAGCCTGGCCCAGCCGATCGACACCCTGGGCGCCGTCACCGTGCTGGTGGCCAACAAGGACCTGCCTGACGACATCGCCTATGCCGTCACCAAGGCGCTGTGGGACAACCATGGCGAGCTGGTCAAGGTGAAGAAGGTCTGGAACAGCGTGAGGCTGGAGGACGGCCTGCTTGGCGCCGCCATCCCGGTGCATCCCGGCGCCAAGCGCTTTTGCGACGAGAAGGGCGTCGCCGTTAAATAGGCGGCGATTCCTCGACGATCGTCACCCCCGGGCTCGGCGTAGCCCGGGGGGCCATCCTTCGAGACGGGCCTGCGGCCCTCCTCAGGATGAGGAGCGAACCGACCCCCGACCTCATCCTGAGGAGGCAGCGCAGCGGCCGTCTCGAAGGATGGATTGCCGGAACAAGTCCGGCAATGACGGGGCTCTAGACGGGATGTCAGCGGTACATCACGACCCATGACCGACCAGCCCCAGCGCCTGGAGTATCACGAGGTCCGCGAGCCGGCATTGCTTGAGCGGCTGCTCGCCGACCGCCGCGTCAACCTGGCGCAGGGCGTGGCACTTGCCTGCGTTTTGCTCAGCATCGCCCTGGCGCTGTTCCACTTCTACGTCGCCGCCTATGGCACGCCGGAAACGCGGTCGTTCCGCTCGACCCACCTGACGGTGATGCTGCTGCTGGCGATCCTGCTCAACCCGATCGGCCGCCGCTCCTACCGCGATCCGCTGTTCCTGCCCGATGACCTGGGCAACGGCCTGCGGCTTGCCGGCTTTCTCTATGACATGGCGCTGGTGGCGCTGGCGCTGGGCATCCAGGTCTACACCCTGTGGGACGTCGAGGCCTTCATGATGCGCGAGGGCGAGCTGACCCAGACCGACATCTATGTCGGCGCGGCGATGCTGGCACTGGTGATGGAAGTGACCCGGCGGGCGGTCGGCCTGCCGATGGTGCTGGTCACCCTGTTCTTCCTGGTGCACGCCCTCTACGCGCACAAGTTCCCGGGCTTCTTCTTCGGTCCACCGACTTCGCCGGAGAAATATGTCGACCTGCTGTTTGTCCGCTCCGAGGGCATCTTCGGCATCCCGCTGCTGGTCGCCTCGACCTACATCGTGCTCTTCATCATGTTCGGCGCGGTGCTGATCCGTTCCGGTGCCGGACGCTTCTTCATCGACCTGGCGATCGCCCTGACCGGCCACCGTACCGGCGGCCCGGCCAAGGCCTCGGTTGTCGCCAGCGCCTTTCTCGGCACCGTGTCCGGCTCCGCCGTGGCCAACGTCGTGACCACCGGCTCGTTCACCATCCCGCTGATGAAACGCCTCGGCTACCGCCCCAAGTTCGCCGGTGCCGTCGAGGCCTGCGCCTCCTCGGGCGGCCAGATCACTCCACCGATCATGGGTGCGGCCGCCTTCATCATCGCCGAGTTCCTGCACGTGAGTTATCTCTGGGTGGTGGTGGCGGCGATCCTGCCGACCCTGCTCTACTTCGCCACCGTCTATTTCATGGTCGACCTGGAGGCGGCCAAGCACAACATCCGCTCGATCCCCCGCGCCGAGCTGCCGCGCCTCGGTCAGGTGCTAAAGGAAGGCTGGCATCTGCTGTTCGCCCTGGTGGTGCTGGTCGGCCTGCTGGCCGTCGGCTACACGGCGATGCTGTCGGCCTTCTGGTCGACCCTGGCGCTGATCGCCCTAAGCTTCGTCAACCGCCATACCCGGATGAGCGGGGTCGACCTCTTGGCCGCGCTCGAGAGCGGCGTGCGCGCGGCCATGCCGGTCACCATCGCCTGTGCCTGTGCCGGCATCATCATCGGCTCGGTGTTCGTCTCCGGCCTGGGCCTGAAGTTCACCAACTCGGTGATCGATCTGGCTGGCGGCAACCTGTTCTTCCTGCTGGTGCTGACCGGCCTGGCGGCGATCGTGCTCGGCATGGGCATGACCACGACCGCGGTCTACATCACCGTGGCCGCCCTGATCGTACCGTCGCTGGTCGAGATCGGCGTCTCGCCGATGGCCGCCCACCTGTTCGCCTTCTACTTCGGCGTGGTCTCCTCGATCACCCCGCCGGTCGCCCTGGCCTCGTTCGCCGCCGCGGCTATTGCCGGGGCGCCGGCCATGGGCACGGCGGTGGAGTCCGCCCGCATCGGTATCGCCAAGTACATCGTCCCGTTCATCTTCGTCTACAACCCGGCGCTGCTGTTCGAGGGCCCGCTGTGGCTGACCGCCTACGCCTTCTCCGCCGCCCTCGCAGGCCTGTGGGGCCTGTCGGCGGCCCTCGAGGGCTGGTGCAACGGCGCCCTGTCGCCGCCGCTCAGGGCCCTGGTGGCGCTGTGCTCGGTCGGCCTGCTGGTGCCGCCGACAGTGAGCCTGTTCTCCGCCGTGCCGGGCCATGTCCCGGTGATCGCCGGCGCCATCGGCCTCGTCGCCTTCGCCGGCCTGCGCTACCGCCGCCGCCCGGAGCCGGCAACATGACCGGCTGGCGCGACATTTTCATCGGCCCCTTGCGCTACTGGCTGCTTTGGCCGGCGATCGTCGCCGTGCTCTACCTGTGCGGCCAGCAAGTGATGCACGTGCGCCACTTCGTGCCGTTCATCTTCGTCGTGCTGGCCCTCGCCGCCGCCGCCGTCCTGTTCGTCCTGGCCACCTACCGCCCCGGTGAACGGGTCACGCGCGAGCCGATTGCGGACGATGACTGACGCACGTGTCGTACGGCAGCGCAGGACAGGCCAATGACGGCTTACCGGCTGCACTACTTCCCGGAGTCGGGAAACAGCTACAAGCTCGCCTTGATGCTGACCCTGTGTGGCCAGACATTCGAACCGGTCTGGACCGACTTTGGCGGCGGCGTCACGCGTACCAAGGCCTGGCGTGAAACTGTCAACGAGATGGGCGAAGTCCCGGTGCTAGAGGCGGACGATACACGGCTGACCCAAACGGCACCGATCCTGCTCCGTTTGGCCAAGCAGTACGGCTGCTATGGGGCGACGACTGAGGAAGAGGACTTCGAGATCCTGCGCTGGCTGTTCTGGGACAACCACAAGCTCACCAGCTACATGGCGAGCTACCGCTTCCTTCGTTCCTTCACCCCGTCCCCGGACCCGTCCGTTCTCTCCTTTCTGCGCGCACGGGTCGACGGGTGTCTCGACATCATCGAACAGCACCTGCAGGCGAGGTCATTCATGCTCGGTGACCGGCCCACCGTGGTCGATGTATCGATGATCGGTTACCTGTGCTTCCCGCCGGAGGAAAGCGGCTACGAGCTGAACCGGAGCCATCCGGCGATCGGCGACTGGCTTGGTCGCATCGCCGCCTTGCCAGGTTGGCAATCACCCTACGATCTTCTGCCGGGCAAACGCCTGCAGCGTCACGGCTAGGCAGTTCCGACCGCCAGATGCCTTCCCCGGTCGCTTCGCGGCGATCCGCAGAAGGGGCAAAACCCCTCAGGGCGCCGTCGCCGCGAAGCTGGGCCGCTCGGCGATGCGGTGGAAATAATCCTTCATCGCCGAGCTGTCCGCCACCTGCGCCTTGCCCTCGGGGAACATCTGCATCGTTGCCAGCATCGGCACCAGGAAGCAGTCGGCCATGCTGAACGCGTTGCCGGCGAGGTAGCCCGCGGAGACCGCCCGCGACAGCTTCTCGAACAGGCGGGGGAAGCGTTTCACCGCCTCGTCGATCTCGTCCCGCACCACGTTGCCGTCGGCGTCCTTGTGGAAGATGTACTCGACCACGTAACGCCGCATGATCAGCCGGTCGACAGAGGTCGCCACCAGCGACATCCACTGGTTGACCGGCGCGGCCGCGCGCGGCTCGGCCGGGATCAGTGCCGGGCCCTCGAAGGCGCTGTCCATGTAGCGGGCGATCGCCTGCGATTCCGCCAGTTCCAGGCCGTCGTGGCGCATCACCGGCACCAGCCCGAAGGGATGGATCGCCTTGACCTCGTCCGAATGCGGTGCGGCGGGATTGAGCCCGTACGTCACGCCTTTCTCATGCGCCGCCATGCGCACCGTGCGCACGAAGTTCGACTGCGGAATGCCGATGATCTCCAGTGTCATGATTGGCCTCCCTGTACGGCCTTTTGGCGCCGGCTTTCGTCGCAGTTTGCACCCGCCCGGCAGGATCGGCAAACTGCCGCTCGGGGCCGACCAATGCGACGAAAGATCTGGGAGAGCACGCCATGAAACTCTACGACTTCGCGATGGCGCCGAACCCGCGCCGGGTGCGCATGTTCCTGGCCGAGAAGGGCGTCGAAATCCCGACGGTGCAGGTCAACATCCGCGACCGCGAGCAGTTCACCGACGAGTTCGCCGCCATCAACCCCTCGCGCACCGTTCCCGTGCTGGAACTGGACGACGGCACCTGCCTGGCCGAGACCGTGGCGATCTGCCGCTATATCGAGGAGACCCACCCCGCGCCGGCACTGATGGGTGGCGACGCCAAGGACCGGGCCGTTGTCGAGATGTGGAACCGGCGCTGCGAGCTCGAGGGCATGGCCGCCATCGGCGAGGTCGCCCGCAACTCGGTGCCGATGTTCGAGGACCGCGGCCTGCCCGGCGTCTCGGGCGGCGTGCCGCAGATCCCCGCGCTGATCGAGCGCGGCAAGGCCAGCCTCGCCCGTTTTCAGGAACGCATGGACAAGCGCCTGGCCGAGAGCCGCTACGTCGCCGGCGACAGCTTCACCATCGCCGACATCACCGCCTTCGTCGCCCTCAACCTGGCCGAGCGCTTCGAGCTCACCATTCCTGACAGCTGCACCAATCTGGCCCGCTGGTACGCCGAGGTCGGCGCCAGGCCCAGCACCCAGGCGTGACGCCCCCGGCCGGGACGGCGGCACGATGACGATCGGCCGGCACAGCGGCTGGCTGCACGGCCTGTTCTACCTCGGCCTGGCGCTGCTCAGCTGCCACGAGCTGGACGCCGTCGCCCGGCACGAGTGGCGCCTGCTGCCCGGGCTCAATCTGCTCGACGACGGTGCCGGCCAGGCCGCCTTCGTCCTGCTGCACGTACCGGTCTTCGCCTTGCTGTTCTGGCTCACCGGTCACCGCACCGACACCGTGCGGCGGCGCAGCCAGTTGGCCGTCGATGCCTTCCTGGTGCTGCACGCCGTCGCCCACTTCGCCCTGTCGGGGCACGAGCTGTACGAGTTCCAGGGGCCCGTCGCCGCCATCACCATCTATGGCGGCGCCCTCGTCGGCGCCGTCCACGCTGGCCTGGCGCTGCTGCGGCGCGACGACGCGATGGGGTCGGCCTGAATGGCCGGCTATGAATTGAAGACCCGGCCGAGCGATGCCAGCGTCGCCGCCTTTCTCGATGACATCGCCGATGACCAGCGGCAGCGGGACTGCCGCACGCTGCACGCGATGATGGCTCGGGTGACCGGCTGCGAAGCCCGCATGTGGGGCGACAGCATCGTCGGCTTCGGCCGCTATCACTACCGCTATGCCAGCGGCCACGAAGGCGACTGGTTCATCACCGGCTTCGCCCCGCGCAAGAAGGCGCTGACGATCTACATCATGCCGGGCTACGGCGCTTACGATCATCTGATGGAAGGCCTCGGCCGCTTCCGCACCGGCAAGGCCTGCCTCTACCTGCGCCGCCTGGACGACGTCGATCCGGCCGCGCTGGAACGCCTCATCGCCACCGCCTTCGCCGACATGCAGGCGAAGTACAGCGGACCCTGACGGTTCGATTGACGCCTTCGCAGCGCTGTCTTGCCGGGCCGCGCCGCGTTGACTGCAACTATGCCGCGCCGACGGCACACTGTATACTCGCCTTGGCTTTGATCTGGCCGACGGGCGGCGCCATGCACGAACACGAGACACCATCGGACCGGTTTGGCCGCTTTTGGCTGCTCACCTATCGCATCGAGGGCGAGGACGGCTGGCATCTGCTGGAGACGGCCGTCGACCGGTTTGGGCTGCTCCGGCGACTGCGGCAGGACGGCATCGCCGTCGCCGACTGTCGACAGCTATGGCGCGGCGGCCGGCGCCTCGCCGAAGGCGAGACGGAGGTGCCCGATTGCCACGATCCGTGTCGACCCGACGATGCCGGCTGGACCTACGACGAGCAGGGCCGCTGCTGGCGCGCGCCCGGGGAAGAGTTACTGCCGTTTCCCGGCACACCGCAGCCGGCGGAGGCCTTCAGCGTGCGTTTTGCACCGCCCGCGGACGGCTCGCTGGCAGTGGCCATAGAAACGGCCGGGCAGCACATGAAGATCCAGGCCAGCGACCTGTACGACCCGTTTCCGGACCTCATCGACTGGCTCAAAGACATTGCCGACGGACATCTGCCCTGGATGATCATCGAGCAGGAGGGCCGTGCGGCCGAGCTCTTCACCTTCGCCGGGGATGCGCCCGATACCATCCGCTTCGTTGCCGGCGAGGTCGGCAACGAGGGCCCCCGCCACGAGCAGCGGCAGGTGATGATCGATGTGCAGGTCGCCCGCCGGACATTGGTCGCCGCCTTCTACCGCGGGCTGAGGGCCTGCGCCAAGAGTGCCGACTACGATGTATGGCACTGGGCCAGGAGAACCGTAGAAGACGTCCTTCGGGAACGGGCTCCGGACACCGAATTCGATCGCCTGCACCTGTTACCGGCAGAAGAGCTTGAACGTCTGTTGCCGCGCGTCACGACTTCGGGGCCTCTCGGTAGTGAGCCGCAGATCCAGGCCTGGCTGCCAGAAGAGTTTGACCGCTGGGACGCAGGTCGCCGCAAGACCTTCCTGCAGGAACTGCTGGAAGAAGAGTTCAACACCAGATGTGCCGAGGACCTGCGCAACCTGCGGTCGGCCGGGTTGGAACGCTGGCTGGCCGAAACCTGACACCTGCGCCGCCGGGCCGGCCCTGTGCTAGTGTTGCCGCATGCACCTCTCTCTGACCTGGGATACCCTGCGCCAAACGCTGGAAGCACGTCGGCAGGCACTGGCCGGGCAAATCGGCGCCTATCCGCCGCCGATCCCGGCCTGCGACGCGCAGTTCAACCACCTGCTCGAACAGCGCCGGCAGGTCTCGGCCGAGCTGAAGCGGCTCGACGAGGCAGCCGCCGGTGGCACGGACATCAGGGAATTTGTCGCCAGCTCGCCGTTTGCGGCGGACGACGGCGAACTTGCGGCGCCGTTGGCAGACTGACAACGGCGGTGGCCGGCGCCGCCGCTCAGCGGCCTTTGCTGTCGCCCGTCATTCCGAACACTGCGCGCACGGTGGCCAGCACATGCGCGCGGGCCCGCGATGCCGCCGCCGCGTTGCGCCCCACCGTGGCCCCGCGCCTGGTGCAGGCGCGTTGGATCTGACGCTGCGTCTTCGGCCCGAATTCCAGCTTGAGCTTCTTGTCGTAAATGCTGCCGTCCACACGGATCAGCAGGTCGCAGGCGGTAAAGCTGATGCACCGCTCACAGTGGAACGGCGTCGCCGTGCCGTTGAAGCCATGGTGAGCGCCCGGGTAGACGGTGATGTCGTAATCGTCGCCGCGCGCCTTGCGGGCTTGCGCATAGCGGACGCACGGCGCAACCCCGGTGTAGTCGTCCGCCCCGCCGACCAGTTCGCGCACAGGCGCCCCGGTGAGCGGCATATCCACGTCATAGAGACAGCCGCGATAGAACGGCAGGTGCACGGCGAAGCGGGGGCCGTCACCCAAGGCAGCCTGGCGCAGCGGCTCGAAGGCGGCGAAATGCGCGACCGAGCCGCCCTTGCTGAACCCCATGATGCCGATGCGATTGGCGTCGATGCGCGGATCCGCCGCCAGCACGCGCAGGGCGCTGAACGCGTCGGCCAGCATGGTGAAGGTGGAGACCGCGCGCTGGTTGCCGACGGTGCTGGACACGCCCCGCGGCGCGAACGAATCCGGGCGCAGGGTGGCGATGCCGGCGGCGTTGAACAGCCGTTCGTATTCGTCGCCGCGCGCGCCGATGCCGGCGCTGCCGTGCACGATCACCATCGCCGGCACCGGGCCTTCACGCCCCTCCGGCAGGCTCAGGCGGGCGCTGATGCGCTGTGCCGGATCGTCGTCCAGGCCGTCCAGGATGTTCGACGGCCAGCGCGGGCTGGCGCTGTCGATCTCGAGCGTCTCGGCTGCCGCGGCCGCACCGGCGGCCACGGTCGACAGCAGCGTTGCCAGCGCCAGCAGCCTACGCACGGATGTAGCTCTTCAGCACGTCGTCGATGATCCGCTCCAGGTCCTGCACCGTGTTGCAGGTCTTCGCCACATGGCAGAACTGGCGGTAGCGGTGCATCTCCGAGTCGCCCTGGCCCCAGAAGCTCTCCGGCTCCGGGTTCAGCCAGATCACCGCCTTGGAGCGGTCGTGCACCCGACGCATCAGGTCGATGCGCGGGTCGGTGTTGTTGGAGCGGCCGTCGCCCAGCACGATCACCGTGGTGCGGCGGTCCAGGGCGTCGGGGAACTGCTCGTCCAGGTCGGCCAGGGCGCGGCCATAGTCGGTCGGCCGGAAGCCGATCTGCCGCAGCACCTCGGGGATCGCCGCCTCCACCGGCTCGGCCTCGAGGATCTCGGAAACCTCGATCAGCCGGTCCGAGAAGGCGAAGGCCCTGAGCTCGGCGATCACCTCGTTCAGGCTGTAGAGGAACAGCAGCAGGAAGCGCGCCGCCGCGGCCACCGAGCGCGAGACGTCGCAAACGGCGACGATCTCCGGGCGCTCGATGCGCACCTGCTTCCACACCGTCTCGAACGGGATGCCCTCGTGCGCCATCGACCGGCGCAGGGTGCGGCGGACGTCGAGGCGGCCGCGCTTGGCGTGCTTCAGGCGCCGGCTGTAGCGCGACGCCAGGCGCTTGGCCATGCGCCGGACCAGCGTGTGCATGCGGGCGAAATCGCGGTTCTCCAGCGCCGACAGCCGGGTCTCGGCCAGGAACTCCTCACGCAGCCGCTCGCCGTTGGCCCGGGCGTAGAGCTCGTACTGGCGCTCGACATACTGCCGGGTCTGGTCCAGCAGCAGCCGCCGGCCCTGCTCCAGGCGCTGGCCGAGGGCGCTGTCGCCTCCCGCGCCGGACCGGTTCAGTTCGGCAATCAGCCGTTCCAGCTCGCGCAGGCCCATCTGGTCGGCGATCCGCCGGGCGAAATAGCCGCGCTGGCTGAAGAACTGGATCTGCGTGGCCCCGGCCTGGTTGGCGGCGCTCTCCATTGCCTGGGCCATGCCCTCGCCGTCGCCGGCCAGCAGGAGCTGTGCCAGCGGCTGGTCGGCCATCGCCTCTGCTGCCGCGTCGGCACCGGCGTCGTCCGTCTCGCCCGCGCCGTCGTCACGAAACTCCTGGCGCTGGAAAAAGCGTTCGAAGCAGTCGTCGAACAGCCCGACTTCCTCGGGCGTCTTGGCCAGGGTCACGCACAGCGAGTCCTTCAGCAGCTGGCGGTCGCCATAGCCGACTGCGGCCACCGTGCGATGGGCATCAATCGCCTCGGCCGGCGAGACCCGCACCTCGGCCGCCCGCAAGGCCCGGAGGAAGTTCTCCAGCGGTTCCTGCATGAGGCTACATCGCCTCGTCCAGATCGTGCGACGGGCGGGTCTGAGACCCGCCCCTACCGGCCATCGTACGAACTGTAGGGGCGGGTCTCAGACCCGCCCGTGGCCGCTCCGTCATCATCACCGCGCCGCCTGCTGCGCCTGGCGCACCAGTTGCGCCACCTGCGGCGTCACGGCGGCGACGTCCTGCTCGAACTTCAGCAGCACGTTGAGGGTGTCGCGCACCATCTCGGCGTCCAGGGCGTCGGCATGCAACAGCAGCAGCACGCGGGCCCAGTCGATCGTTTCGGAGATCGACGGCAGCTTCTTCAGGTCCTGCTGCCTGAGGCTCTGGACGAAGGCGACCAGCTGCCGGCGCAGGCTGTCTTCGACCCCGGGCACCCGGGTGGCTACGATCCGGCTCTCCAGCTTGGCGTCGGGCAGCGGGATGTAGAGGTGCAGGCAGCGCCGCTTCAGGGCATCGCCCATCTCGCGCATGTTGTTCGAGGTCAGGAACACCAGCGGTGGCGTGGTCGCGGCGATGGTGCCGATCTCCGGGATCGAGACCTGGAACGCCGACAGCACCTCCAGCAGGAAGGCCTCGAACTCCTCGTCCGACTTGTCGACCTCGTCGATCAGCAGCACCGCGCCGTGCTCCTGGCGCAGCGCCTTCAGCAACGGCCGCGGCTCCAGGAACTGTTCGGAGAAGAACAGGTCGCCAAAGCCGTGCAGGCGCCCCATCGCCGCGTCGATGGTCTCGGCATCGGCCAAGGTGCCGCCGACCTTGTCCTTGAGGATCTGCGTGTACAGCAGCTGCTTGCCGTACTTCCACTCGTACAGTGCCTTGGATTCGTCCAGGCCCTCGTAGCACTGCATGCGGATCAGCGGCAGGCCCAGCCACTGCGCTGTCGACAGCGCCAGCTCGGTCTTGCCGACCCCGGCCGAACCCTCGACCAGGATCGGCTTCTGCAGGTGGCGGGCGACGAAGATGGCGGTGGCGATCTGGCGGCTGGCGATATAGCCGACACCGCCCAGGCCGTCGATGATCGCCGGCACGGAATCCGCGGTTTCTGCGGCCTCTTCGGCCGTCGTTTTCTTACGCATGCGGGTCAGGTCACTTGATCTGCGTTGTCCTCTGCCGCCTGTTCTAGCAGGCTTTGCCCGCGCTGGCGCGCGCGGATCTCCTGCACCGAACCGGCGATCGACAGCACCCCGGCCAGATCCCGCAGCAGCGCCGCCAGCCGCGGCGCCGGCGTTTCCCCGGCCAGGGCCTGCAGCCGCGGCAGCAGCATGCCGCCCCAGTCGCGCGCCGCCGCGGCCAGCGCCAGCACCGTGTCGACCGTGCCCGCATCCAGCTGTGCCGCCGCCTGGCGGGCCAGCGCGCCGAGCCCCGCCGCGGCCGCGGCCAGGCGCCCCAGTTCCGTCGTCTGCGCATCCGTCCAGCCGGCCCTGCCGTCCGCCGCCAGCAGGCCGGTGGCATGGCTGAGCGCGCCGGCGGCCGAAGCCGCGAACAGCGCGTCCTCGGCCCGCCGCATCGACAGCGAGATCACCGCCATCGCCTCACCCGCCGGTCCCAGCCGGCTATCCGCCGGCAGCCGGCAGTCGGTCAGTTCCAGCCCGCCATGCGGCGACGGTTTCAGGAAATCTACGGCCACCCCCTCGGTCAGCGGCAAGCCGGGCGTGTCGCGCGGCAGCAGGTAGACCGAGAACTGCTTGCGCCCCGCCTGCTCGCCGCTCACCGCCAGCACCAGGAACAGGTCGGCCAGCGGGCCGTTGGTCAGGTAGGCCTTGCGGCCGTTCAGCACCACCGCGTCGCCGTCAGCCACGGCGGTGGTCGCCAGGTGCTTGGGGTGCGCCCCGGCACCCGGCTCCGACACCGCCAGGCAGGGAGTCAGGGCGCCCCGCGCCAGCGCCGGCAGGTACTGCGCCTGCTGCGCCGGCGTGCCCTGACCGGCGATGTGCATGCCGCTGATCAGCTGGTGCGACAGCCAGGACAGCACCACGCCCATGTTGCCGCCTGCCGCCACCAGGGCCTCGGCCACCCCGGCCAGGGCGCGGAAGTCGCCGCCCGCACCGCCATACGCCGCCGGCAGGGCGAGCGTGAACAGGCCGGCCGCGCCGAAGCCGCGCCACAGCGCATCCGGGATGGTCTCCGCACGGGCCAGCGCCTCCGCCTGCGGGGCGATCTCCGCCCCGGCAAAGGCCGCCGCCCGCCGCCGCCAGTCCTGTCGCGTCGCCTCTTCCATGGGACCTCCTCTGTCGTCGCACCCGATTCTAGCCGAATTCACCGACGGCGGGCGGGTCTGAGACCCGCCCCTACGATGGTGTTCCAGGACAGGTAGGGGCGGGTTTCAAACCCGCCCGTCGTGCGACCACGCCGACGGGTTGCGCCACCCCTCCCCCGGGCCCCACCGACAGCCTATGCTGGGCGAAACCCAGGGAGGCGCGTCATGTTCGAATTCTCTGCCCGGTCGCGGGACTACCAGGAGCGGGTCCAGCAGTTCATGGACCGCCACGTCTATCCGGCCGAAGACACCTACGCCCGGCAGGTCGACGAAGGCGACCGCTGGGGCGGCGTACCGCCGGTGCTGGAAGAGCTCAAGGCGAAGGCGCGGGCCGAGGGCCTTTGGAACATGTTCATGCATGACGAGCGCTACGGCCCCGGCCTGAGCAACTTCGAGTTCGCCCCGGTGATGGAGATCCTCGGCCGCTCGCCGATGGCGCCGGAGGTGTTCAACTGTTCCGCCCCCGACGTCGGCAACATGGAGGTGCTGGCCCGCTACGGCAACGAGGAGCAGACGGCGCGCTGGCTGACCCCGCTGCTGGCCGGCGAAATCCGCTCGGTGTTCTGCATGACCGAGCCGGAGGTCGCCTCGTCTGACGCCACCAACATCCAGACCCGGATCAGCCGCGACGGCGACGACTACGTGATCAACGGCCGCAAGTGGTGGTCCTCCGGCGTCGGTCACCCGAAGTGCGAGATCGCCATCGTCATGGGCAAGACCGACCCGGACGCCGAGCGCCACCGCCAGCAGTCGATGATCCTGGTGCCCACGGATACGCCCGGTATCAGGGTCGAGCGGATGCTGCCGGTGTTCGGCTTCGACCATGCCCCGCATGGCCATGGCGAGATGGTCTTCGAGGACGTGCGGGTGCCGGCTGCGAATATTCTTCTGGGCGAGGGCCGCGGCTTCGAGATCGCCCAGGGCCGGCTGGGGCCGGGCCGCATCCACCACTGCATGCGCCTGATCGGCAGCGCCGAGCGGGCGCTGGAGGCGATGATCCGCCGCGTCAAGGCCCGAGTCGCCTTCGGCCGGCCACTGGCCGAGCGCGACACCATCCGCGCCGACATCGCCGACAGCCGCTGCGAGATCGACCAGACCCGCCTGCTCACCCTGAACGCTGCCTGGAAGATGGACCAGGAGGGCAACAAGGCGGCGCGCAAGGAGATCGCCATGATCAAGGTGGTGGCGCCGCTGATGGCCCAGCGGGTGATCGACCGGGCGATCCAGGCCCACGGCGGCGGCGGCGTCTCCGACGACTTCGGCCTGGCCCACGCCTTCGCCGAGGCCCGCTACCTGCGTATCGGCGACGGCCCCGACGAGGTCCACCGCGAGGCGATCGCCAAGCAGGAGCTGCGCGCGGTGAACTGACCGGCGCCGCCGTGCCTATGCAGCGATTGTCTTGTCGCAGCAGTCGACGACCCAGTCGCGCACCAGCTTCACCATGGGCGCCCGTCTCAGGTCCTTGTGGAACACCAGCCACGGGCTGCGTGCCGGGATTCTTGGCCCGCGGACCCGGATCAGGCCGCGCCGCCGGGCGAGGAACACGGGCAGCATCGCCACGCCGCAGCCGGCGCTGGCGGCGTTGAGCAGCGCCATGGTGCTGGACGACTCCAACACGACACATCGCTCAAGGTCGTTGTCGCGCAGCCAGCGCACCTCCGGGATGTCGCCAAAGCTGTCGTCGAACATCAGCAGGTCCTGCGCCTGCAGATCGATGGCGGCCGGATCCGCGTCGCCCAGGTAGCCCGTCGAGGCGAACAGGCCGAGCTTGATGTCCGGCAGGCGGCGCGCGACCAGGCTGTCGCCGACGGGGCGGGCCAGACGAATGGCGAGATCGGCCTCATCGCGATGCAGGTCGACGGTTGCCGTCGAGGCCGAGAAGCCGATCCGGATCGCCGGTGCCCGGCGCCGCAGTTCCGGCAGTCGTGGTGCCAGGACTTCGACGATCATCGGCTCGGTCGCCGAGATCCGGATCGGCTTGTCCGGCAGGCCGGCCTTCAAGGATGCGGCGAGGCGCTCCAGCTGCGACAGGTGCTCCGCCCCCGCCTGCGCCAGCGTCAGCACCCGGGCGCCCTCCGGCGACAGCCTCACGCCCCCCGGACTTCGGCGCAGCACCTTCAGGCCGAGCTCCGCCTCCAGCGCATCGACCTTCCGGGCCAAGGTGGCGATCGACATGTCCAGGCGGCGGGCGCCGGCGGTGAGTGAACCGCCTTCAGCAACCGCGACGAAGCAGCGGACGTTCTCCCAGTTCATTCGGTGACTCTGTGTCGTTTCTCGAATCCGGGCAATAGTTTCTCATTTACGTGATAGTCGTGGGTCGCGCTGCGCCCTACGCTTGCGGCCCGGACACAGAAGAAGCAAGCACACCGTGACCGCCACTGCCGCCGACATCCCGCCCGGCTTCGCGCCGCATTTCCGCCAGAGCCCCCTGACCGACCCGTGGGAACCGCTGTATTCACGGTCGACCGCCGACAGTGTCGTGCTCGCTCTGCGGGCCGATACCCAACACTGCAACGCCCGCGGCTTCGTGCATGGCGGATTGATCTCGGCCCTGGCCGACAATGCCCTAGGCCTGTCCTGCGGCTTGCACCATGACGCCATCGCCGGCCTGGTCACCGCGACCCTGAACCTTGAATTCCTCGCCGTGGGCCGGATCGGTCAATGGCTCGAGTTCCACACCACCGCCACCAAGATCGGCCGCAGCCTCGACGCCGCCCAGGGCCACGTCGCCGCCGACGGCAGGCCCTGCGCCTTCGTCAGCGCGACCTTCAGCGTCGTCGCCGCGTAAGCCGGAAACCAATCGCAAGCAAGCTCGACGGCTGGCCGGGCCGGCGTCGACAGCAGCGGCTGCGCGCCATCGGCCGACTCGCTAAGCTTTCTGGGGTATCGCAACACCTTGGAGGGCACACGTGCGTGGATGGCTCGGACTGGTCGCCTGCGCAGCTCTGCTCGCCGGCACCCAGAAGATGGCTGCGGCGACGACCGCGCTTGACGATTGCCGCACCCAAGTCCCTGTGCCGCCCGACAGCCGCATCGTCCCGCCGACACCCGGCACGCCGGACGACATCGCGCGCTTCTCGGGCGTCTGGACCGGGGCCTGGTTCGACAGAAAGAGAAAGCTGGCGCTGTGCGTCGGCCTCGTCGTCGAACGCGTGCACGACAACGGGCTTGCCGAGGTGATCTACAGCCATGGCACCCACCGGCCGTGGGACCTGCCGTTGCCCGGCCACTTTCGCGCCGTGGCCCGCGTCCGCGATGGTACGCTGGCATTTCCGACACCGAGCGGCAGCGTTTTCGCCTTCACTCCGCGGGAAGACGGCGGCCTGTCGGCGACGCGCAATGGCCGCGGCCGGGCCCGTCTGGTCCGGCTCGACGGTTTGACGGCCATGGGCTGTCCGGCGCCGGCCGATGTCGCGTCTGCCGCACCACCGGGTGCAGCCGCACGCAAGCGGATCACCGCCGCCGAACTGTTGTCCACCGACCCCGCGCCGGCGATGCCTGTGCACAACGCCTATTTCGCCCCTCTGGGCGAGGTGCGGCCGGCGACACGCGGCTTCGAGGGGCGGATCACCATCGAGGCGCATGACATTCCGCGGTTCCAATACGGTTGTCCCGGCGAGCCACTTGCGAGCCCCGAATGGGTGCTGGACTTCGTCACCGACGGCGACCGTCTGGTGCCGCGCGTTCGCGGGCTCATGGTACCCGGCGACGGCGACAGCATGATGCGCATGATTGTGTCACCCGGGCGGGTCTGGCGGGAACCCGCAGACGACGGCTGGTCGCGTGCCGCTTTCCCGTTCGTCTGGACGACCACGGACGTCAACGACGCCCACAATGGCCTTGCCACGTTTCTCTTCAATGCACGAACGGTCTCGGCCCTGCGCCTGCAGATCGTCCAGGAAACCGAACCGGGGCGGCCATGGACGGCGGCGGCCCAGATCTCGCTGCGCTATCGGGCGGGGCCGGTGCCGGACGGCGACCGGATCCGCGCGCGCTTCGCGCAAGAACGCCGGGCGGCCTGGCCGATCCGGCCGCTGTCCGACCTGGCGCAGGCGGTGCCGCCGGCGCTGCTCGCCGACTTCGCCGGCACCTGGGCCGGCGACGACGTCAGTGCCGGTGGCCTGGTCCTCGAGCGGCAGATCCATGCCCTGCCATGCCGGACGCGGTTTGGTGATTTCCCTTACTGCCGCCACATGCGACATGCTGCCTACTCGGTCACGAAGTCCATGGGCGCGGCCCTGACCCTGCTGCGGCTTGCCCAGAAGTACGGTGCCGGTGTCCTCGATCTGAAGGTCATCGATTACATCGATGTCCCCGCTCGCGGCAACGGCTGGGACCAGGTGACCTTCGCTGATGCGCTGAACATGACCGTCGGCGTGGGCTCGCGCGCCGGCAGAAAGCGCGCCGGCCGCTGGCGCCAGGCCGGCAGTCGCGATGCCAGGCTCGCCCTGGCGCTCACTGCACCGGACGATCCATGGGGCCCGGGCGAGCGCATGCGCTATGACGGCCTGCACACCTTTACCCTGACCGCCGCCATGGAGGCTTTCTATCGCCAGCGACAGGGACCGCAGGCCGACCTGTGGGACATGATGCGCGAGGAAGTGCTGGAGCCGATCGGCGTGTTCCACGCGCCGCTCCGGCGCACGACCGAGGCCGATGGCCGCCGCGGCACACCGATCTTCGCCTATGGCCTCTACCCGACATTGGAGGAAACCGCCAAGATCGCCGGCCTGCTGCAGAACGGCGGCGGCCATGACGGCCGGCAACTGCTCTACGCCCCCGGGGTCCGCGATGCGTTGTACCGCAGCGATGCCATGGGGGTGGCGACAGGACGGGACAACCGCTACGGCCGCCAGCGCTATCACCTGTCCTTCTGGTCAACGCCTTACATCGCGCGCGGCGGCTGCGCGCTGCAGCTCCCCTACATGGCAGGGTACGGCGGCAACATCGTGCTGCTGCTGCCCAACGGTGTCACCGCCATTCGCTTCACCGACAGCTTCAACGGCGAACAGGCGCAGATGATCCATGCCGCGTCAGCCCTGCGGCCACTCTGTCCCGCCGCACCGCGCTCACCCGCTGCCGCAATGAAGCATGGCGAACCCCTGACTGCCGAGGACCTGCGCCAAAGGCTGGTCGGCAACACCTTGCGGGCCAAAGACTGGCGCCTCTACCTGCGGCCGGACGGCACCGCCTCCGGCGGGTCGGGCCAACGCGACGTGCTCGGCACCTGGCGGATTGCCGACGGCGGCACCCTGTGCACCCGCTACGCCGTCATGCGCGGCGGGATCGAGAACTGCTACGACGTTATCGAGCAGAAACACGGGCTGGTGCTGCGCGCGGTGGATCGCTTCTGGACGGCGGAAGTATCCGTGGCACCGGGCAACCCGGACGGCTACTGACGACGCCTCGTGCCGACCGGCAACGGCGTGACGTCAATAGAGCATCGGTACCCGGCCGCCGTCGATGGCGATCGCCTGCCCGGTGATGTAGCCCGCCGGCTCGGAGGCCAGGAAAGCGCACAGGGCGCCGAGCTCTTCCGTCCGGCCGAGCCGGCGCATCGGCCCGTTTTCGGCATACACGCGGACGGCATCGGCCTCGGACAGGTCGGGACGGCCGCTGTGCTGGCGGACGACCTTGCGCATGCCGTCGGTGTCGAACGGTCCGGACAGAATGGAATTCACCGTGACCCCGCTGGGTCCCAGCTCGCGCGCCAGGGTGCCCAGGGCGCCGACCAGCGCCGGGCGCATGGCGTTGGCACGGGCGGCACCCAGGGAAATCTCCTCGCCGGAGATCGAGCTCAGGCTGATCACCCGGCCCCAGCCGGCCGCCACCATCGCCGGGATGCAGTGCCGCATCAGCCCGATCGCCGGCAGCAGCATGTCCTGAAAGGCCTGCACCCAGTCGTCAGGCGCGGTCGCCATGAAGCTGTCGGCGGTCGGCCCCGCGCCGTTCAGCACCAGGATGGCGGGGTCGCCGAGCCGCGCCTGTACGGCCGCCAGCAGGGCCTGGCGGCCCTCGGAGTCGGTAACATCAGCGGCGATGAACTGCGCGCCGGCGCCAAGTTGTGCCGCCGCGTGCGCACCCTGGGCCGCATCACGGCCGTTGATCACCACCTGCACGCCCTCGGCGACCAGGGCCCGCGCGCAGGCAAATCCCAGGCCGCGCGTACTGGCCAGCAGCAAAGCCGTTTTCCCATCCAGTCCGAGATCCATCGACAGACTCCCCAGCGCTCAAATTGAACCGGCGCCCGCGGGGAAACATAACTGTCTCAAACGGTGTCGATAATCAGACCAATTCGCGTTAGTCTTTTGCAAGAAACGCAAAAGTGGTGCCATGGATGTTCTGCATGCCCTACGGCTTCTCGCCGTCGTCGCTGACTGCCAGAGCTTCTCCGGTGCCGGTCGCCGGCTGGACCTGTCCACCTCGGCGGTGGCGCGGCAGATGGACGCGCTGGAGCGGCATGTCGGCCGTCAATTGTTGGCGCGCACGACGCGGCGCATCTCCCTGACTGAAACCGGCGCCCGGCTGCTGTCCCGCAGCCAACACATCGTCGACGACCTGGACGCCACCCTGCAGGACCTGCGCGACGACGCGCAGCAGCCGCGCGGCCTGCTCCGTGTCACCGCCGCGCCCAGTGTCGGCCGCGCGGTGCTGCCGCCGCTGCTCGCCGCCTTCGCCGCGGACTGCCCGGAGGTCCAGGTCGACCTGGTCCTGACCGACGGCGTGCTCGACCTCGAAGAAGACGGCATCGACGTCGCCGTGCGGGCCGGCGCGCTCGCCTCGGACCCCGACGTGATCGTGCACGATCTGCGACCGTTGCGGCGGGTGCTGTGCGCCGCCCCCGACTATCTCGCCGCTGCCGGCACCCCGGGGCGACCGGAACAACTGGCAAGACATGCCTGCCTGCTGTTCCGGCCGCGGGCGGCCGAGCACCCCTGGCAGTCGCCGGAAGAAACCTGGGTTCTGACCCGGGCCGGAACCCGGCACAAGATCGCCGTCGACGGGCCGCTATTCTCCACCGACGCCGATGCGCTGGTGGCTGCTGCCCGCGCCGGCATGGGGATCGTCATGATGCCCGACTGGCTCGTCGCCGCCGATATCGTTGCGCGGCGGCTGGTCCGGCTGTTGCCGGACTGGACCGCCGGCGACCCGGACGACGCCAAATCGCTGCATCTGGCCTATCCGGTACACCGGCGCCAGAGTCCCAAGGTCACGGCGTTTTGTCGGCACCTGCAGGCCTGGTTCGACGATGCGCGCGAGTCTGCGGCGTAGATGTATCCGAGCCGCAAAGTCCCCTATGGTGCCGTCGATCCGGTCGCGCCGACGTTGCATCGAACTGTCGGACGCACGGCCACGCAGAGATCTCTGGAGGCAGGATGACAGCATCGCCACCGTCGGGCCGCTGGCTGCAGACCGCGTCCGTACTGATCATCATCGCCCTGCTGCTGGTGTTGCTGGTCCAGGGGCGCGCCATTCTGGTGCTGCTGGCCATCGCGCTTGTGATCTGGTTCCTGCTCAATGCCGCCGCCCGCGTGTTGCAGCGGCTGCCGCTGCCAGGCTGGCGCCCGCCGGAATGGCTGTCGATGGCGCTGGCCGTGCTGGCTGCCGCGGCAATCCTTGTCGTCCTGGTCGACATGGTCGCCGCCAATCTTGCGGCGATCGCCCAGGCCGCGCCACGCTACCAGGCCAACCTCGAGCGGCTTGTGGCCGAGCTGATGGCCGGCTTCGGCATCGAGAAGCTGCCGCAACTCGGTGAGCTCGGCGAGCAGGTCGAGCTGCAGCGGATCCTGCTCACCCTGGTCAACACATTGGGCGGCGTTGCCGCCAACGCCGGGCTGATCTTCATCTACGTGGTCTTCCTGCTGCTGGAACAACGCTTCCAGCCGGCCAAGTTGCAGGCCCTGTTCCCAGCCCCCGAGGACTCTCGCAACATGCGGCAGATGCTGGAGAGGGTGCGCGAGGACGTACTGACCTACGTCTCGATCAAGACCCTGGTCAGTCTGCTCACCGGCGGCTTGTGCTGGCTGGTGCTGGCCGTGGCCGGCCTGGACAACGTCGTGTTCTGGGCCTTCCTGATCTTCCTGCTGAACTACATCCCCACCGTCGGCTCGCTGCTGGCCATCGTCTTCCCCACCATGTTGGCGCTGGCGCAATTCGCCGACCTCACCGTGGTGCTGATCCTGTTCGTCCTGCTGGCGGCAATCCAGGTCGTCATCGGCAACTTCGTCGAGCCGCGGCTGATGGGCCGCACCCTGAACCTCAGCGCCCGGTGGTGATGCTGTCGCTGGTGGTCTGGGGCAGCCTCTGGGGCGTGGTCGGCGCTTTCCTCAGCGTGCCGATCACGGTGATCGAGATGATCGTGCTCTCCCACTTCCCGCGCACGCGACCCATCGCCATCCTGCTCTCCGCCGACGGCCGGGTCGGCCCCGCCGCCGCAAATAGTGCGAACGGGCGGGTCTGAGACCCGCCCCGACCAACGGTCCTTGTTCCGTAGGGGCGGGTCTCAGACCCGCCCGCCTCACCATGTTCTCAACGATGCAGGTGGCGGTAGCGACCGCACGGTCACCCCGGCACCGCGGCCCCGGCCGTCTTCAGGACCCAGATGGCGACGGCGGTGTCCTTCCCCCTCAGCTGCTGCACGCCGGCCGGGACCAGCTTCTCGAGCAGAGCCCGTTCGGCTTCGCCATCGTCGCCGATCGCCGCGACCAGGGCGTCGCTTGCGACAAGCGGCGTGCCGTGACTGCGGGTCAGTCGTTCCAGGCGACTGGCCGTATTCACCGTGTCGCCGACCACGCTGTACTCCAGGCGGCGCTCGTTGCCGATGTCGCCGGCGATCACCGGGCCGTAGTGCAGGCCGATGCCAATGCGCACCGGCGGTGCCCCCGCCACTCGCCGCTGGTCGTTCCACCTGTCGAGCGCCGCGATCATCTCCATGGCGCAGGACAGGGCATCGAATGCGTCCTGTGGACCCGGGTCCGGCGTGCCAAAGGTCGCCATGAGCGCGTCGCCGATGTACTTGTCCAAGGTGCCGCCGTTATCGAACACGGCCTTGCCCAGGCGGTTGTGGTAGTCGCGGAGCAGCGCGATCACGTTCGCTGGTGTCTCTTTCTCGCAGAGCGCGGTGAAACCCACGATGTCGACGAACAGGACCGCGACGTTCTGCTGACGCACGTCGCCGAGCGACTCGGAGGAGCGGCTGAGATGATCCACCACGTTGGGCGAGAAGTAGCGTGCCAGGCTGGCCCGCGTGCGTTCGGCGGTCGCACGGCTTGCCACCAGGCGGCGCGAACGCCTGACCACCACGGCAAGGCCGGCCGCCACGATCAGGCAGGCGATTACCTCTGTCGCCCAGTGACCCAGGAAGATGAAGTTCTCGTTCGGAAAAGCCCCCAGGAAGGCCTCGGCCGTCTGTTCCGGCAGGTCGAGATTGGTGAACACGCCAGGCTGGTTGAGCAACCAGAGCAGCATGCCCGTGCGCGCCACGACGATGCACAGGCCGCACCAGAGCACCAGGAGGGGGCGGAAGCTGAAGGCCGCCTGCATGAGGAAGACGAAGAACAGGGAGAACCGGCTGCCGTCCATGACCAGCGCGGGCGGCAGGTTCACCCCGCCGAACGGGTCGGGGTAGCTGAAGACGAATGCGAGCAGGGCGCAGTCTGCGAGCACGAAGACGTACTTCAGCACATGCATGTGGAAGCGCCACTTGGCGCAGGCGTACTGAAGCAGGCCAAGAACGCCGAACGCGATGATGTCCGAAAGCACCGCCAGGTACGTCAACCCGGTACTCGGATTGTCGACGGCCTGCCAGAACAGCACCACGGCGATCGCGATCGTTCTGATCCGGGCCGCGAGCATGAGGCCGAGGCGCTCCTCCTCGGCGAAGGCGTCCTCGGTACGCCGCCTCAGACGAGAGCGTACAGTTTGCTGGCTGGCAGCGGGCTGCGCCGCCTTGCGCGCTGAAGGCCCCACGGTGGCCTCCTTCTTCGCAATGGATGGTCGCCGGGGCGCAGAACGCGCGCGCGGTGCGTCGGAGATGTGTATTCCCCGCCTTCAGCACAAGTCTGTGACGTGTCCAACGATGACCACGGTGACCGGTTCAGGACCGGTGCCGTCGCCCGCAATGCCGCTAGAAGTTCATGGACCGATAGAGCCCGGGCGTGGTCCCCGTCGCCTGCTTGAACGCCCTAGTCAGGTGCGACTGCGAGCAGAAGCCGCATGACAGCGCGACATCGGCGATCGAGGGTTCGCGGCGGGCCAGCAGGATCTTGGCCCGTTCGATCCGCCGCTCGTTCACATAGGCATGCGGCGGCCGGCCGACCGCGGCCTTGAACGAACGCGCGAAGTGATAGGCGCTGAGCCCGGCGGCACGCGACAGCTCGTCCAGGCTCAGGTTGCGGTCCAGGTGTGCCTCGATGAAGTCGAGCACGGCCCGCAGGCGGCGCGGATCGAGCGCGCCGTCCGCCTTCGGCATAGCGACGGCGCCGGCCGACAGGTTGGAGTGGTGGCGCATGATGTGCACCGCCAGGGCCGACGACAGCGTGTCGACCAGCAGCCGGCCAGCGGGCGCCGGATCGCGCAGTTCGGCCAGCACCGCGTGGGCGACCTGCTCGATCAGTGGATCGCGGAAACCGCCGTCATAACGCAGCCGGACCTGGTCCGGATCGATGTCCAGCTCCTCCAGGGCGTCGCGCGACAGGGGTGCTGCCGGGATGTACAGATGCAGCGCCTCGCGGATCTCGCCGTAGATATGGATCATGTCCTCGCGGATCCCGGCCGGGCAGAGCCAGACCGTGCCAGGCACGGCTTCGTGGAACTGGATCCGCCCGTCGCCGCGGCGGCGGGTCCGCGCGCGCCCGTCCAGCATGACGATGATCTCGGTTTCCCGGGGCTCGATGGCGGCCAGATCGCCCTCGTCGTGGCGCCAGCGCTCGGCCAGCAGCCGTTCCCAGCCGGCACCCCGGCTCGATCCCAGGCGGGTGCCGGTGGTGTATTTCGCTTTGCCATGTCCGACCAGGCGAGGCACCGGTGCTCTCCCTGCGTGCCGTTCGACGCCCGCGCGGCGCCCCCCGAACGGCAATCGCGAAGTATGACCTACGGCCTTTTCCACTGACAAGGGCCGCGCAGGATTGTGCAAACCGCAGCAAGCGGGTGGAAGAGGCAGCACCGGCCCGGAAGCTAACGTCGGCCAGAGGCAAAGCCCTGCCGCACCGCCTGGGAGATCGACATGAGCGAAACCACCGTCATCGGCGCCTGTCCGCACGACTGCCCGGACACCTGCTCCATGCTCATCACCGTCAAGGACGGCCGGGCCACGGCCGTGCGCGGCAACCCGACGCATCCGTTCACCCGCGGCGGCCTGTGCGTGAAGGTGAACAACTACCAGGACCGGGCCTACAGCCCCGACCGCGTCCTGCACCCCCTGCGCCGCACCGGGCCAAAAGGCGAGGGCAAGTTCGAACGGATCTCCTGGGATGAGGCACTGGGCGAGATCAAGCAGCGCTGGACGGCGATCATCGACGAACACGGACCGACGGCAATCCTGCCCTACAGCTACCTGGGCACCGAAGGGATCCTCAATGGCCTGAACGTCGGTGATCCGTTCTTCAACAAGCTGGGCGCCACCATCGGTGAGCGCACGTTCTGCGATTCCGGCTCCTGCACCGCCTATTTCATGACCATCGGCCCGACCCCGGGGGTCGATCCCGAGGCCTTCCGCTACTCGCGCTACATCATCCTGTGGGCGTGCAACACGATGAGCACCAACCTGCACCACTGGCCCTTCATCGCCGAGGCGCAGGCCCAGGGGGCCAAGGTCGTCGTCATCGACCCGGTGCGCACCCGCACCGCCAAGAAGGCCGACTGGCACATCGCCATCCGCCCCGGCACCGACGCCGCACTGGCGCTGGGCATGATGCACGTGATCATCGCCGAAGACCTCGTCGATCATGACTATGTCGACAACCACACGCTCGGCTTCGACGAACTGAAGCAGCGCGTCGCCGACTATCCGCCCGACGAGGTCGCCCGGATCACCGGCATTCCGGCCGACGACATCCGCACCCTGGCGCGCGAGTTCGCCACCAGCCAGCCGTCCGTGATCCGCATCGGCGTCGCCATCGAGCGCCATGCCGGCGGCGGCCAGACCGTGCGCGCGGCGGCCTGCCTGCCGGCCCTGGTCGGATCCTGGCGCCACGTCGGCGGCGGCATCCTGCAGCTGCCGATCTGGGCCTTCCCGATCGACTGGGGCAGCCTGATGCGGCCCGACCTGCAGACCCCGGGCACGCGGGTGTTGAACCAGTGGCGCCTGGGTCCGGCGCTGACCGGCGAGATGCAGCTGGACCCGCCGATCAAGTCGCTGTTCGTCTACAACTCCAACCCCGCCGTGGTCGCGCCCGAGCAGGACAAGTTGCTGCGGGGACTGGCCCGCGAAGACCTGTTCACCGTGGTCAGCGAGCATTTCATCACCGACACCGCGCAGTTCGCCGACCTGGTGCTGCCGGCGACGACCCAGCTCGAGCAGGAGGACATCATGTTCTCCTGGGGCCACCTCTATCTGTCCTACAACAACCAGGCGATTGAGCCGCTCGGCGAAGCGGTACCGAACACCGAGCTGTTCCGTCGTCTCGCTGCGACCATGGGCTTCGACGATCCGTTCTTCCGCCGCAGCGACCGGGAGATGATCGAGCAGTCGCTGGACTGGTCGGCGCCGGCGCTCGAGGGCATCACCCTGGAGGCCCTGCGCGAGACCGGTTATGCCAGGCTCAACGTCGGCGAGGCCGACAGCTATGCCCCGCACCGCGAAGGCAATTTCCTCACCCCGTCCGGCAAGTGCGAGTTCAAGGCCTCGATGGCGGAGAACGGCGACTTCGTGCTGTCGCTGTTCCGCCAGGGCTCCGAGGAGTTCCAGTCGGGCACGCCGGTCGACCCGCTGCCGCACTACATACCGCCGAGCGAGTCGCCGGCGACCAACCCGGGCCTGGCCGAACGCTACCCGCTCAACATCCTGTCGCCCAAGAGCCACGCCTTCATGAACTCGAGCTACGGCAACATGCCGCAACAGCTCCACCACGCCGGCGAGCAGTCGGTGGTGCTGAACCCCGATGATGCGCGCGAGCGCAACATCGGCGACGGCATGCCGGTGGTGGTCAGCAACGACCGCGGCAGCTTCGAAGCCGTGGCCCGTGTCGACGACGACGTGATGCCCGGCGTCGTCGTCGCACCGCTTGGCTACTGGCGCCGGTTCAGCCGTCGCCAGGCCACCGTGCAGACGGTGAATGCTGGCACCTACGCGGATCTCGGCCACGCACCGACGTTCTCCGACAACCTGGTGCAGGTGCTGCCGGTGGCGGCAACGCAGGCAGCTGAATAGACGGACTATCGGGCAGCGCCAGGGCCACCCACGGTTGCTGCCTAGTCCAGCGCCGGGTCCATGTGGTCCCACGGCTGCGCCGAGGCGCGGAAGACCACCCGGCTCGGCGTGAACCGGCCGGAATCGTCCAGGCTGGCGGCGTGGATGTACAGGTTGTCGGCATAGCCGGAATTGCGGTTCAGCACCGGGCTGCCGCAGGTCGGACAGAAGCCGCGAGCGACGATGTTGCCGCTGTCGCCCGCCTGGTCGAAGAAGCGCAGTTCGCCGCTGATCTCGACCGCCGACTTGGCGACGGCCATGGCCGAGCCATGGCCGGTGCCGCTGGCCCGCTGGCAGTCCCGGCACTGGCAGTGGAACTGGAACATCGGCGCCGCATTCACCGAATAGCGCACGGCGCCGCAGGCACAGCCGCCGCTCAGAGGGTCCGTGTCCGTCAAGGGCTATCCTCCGTTGTCGCGGCGCCTGCGATGTCGCTGGCGCCGTGCCGCGCTTCCGCGCTACGCTGCCTCAAAATCACCCCACACGAGGAGGCACGGCCATGAAAGCCGCGGTACTTTACGAGGTCAATCAGCCGCTGGTGATCGAAGAGATCGCCACCAAGAAACCGGCCGCGCATGAGGTGCTGATCCAGACCGCGGTGGCCGGCCTGTGCCATTCCGACCTGCATTTCATCGAAGGCCTGTATCCGCACCCGCTGCCGGTGGTGCTGGGCCACGAGTCGGCCGGCATCGTCGAGGCCGTCGGCTCGGAGGTCACCTACGTCAAGCCCGGCGACCATGTCGTCACCTGCCTGTCGGTGTTCTGCGGCACCTGCGAGAACTGCACCACCGGCCGGCCGGCGATCTGCTCCAACACCGAGGTCAAGATGCCGCCGGGCGTGTCGACCCGGCTGCAATGGGACAAGCCGGAGCAGTTGCACACCTTCACCAACCTGTCCTCGTTCGCCGAGCAGATGCTGGTGCATGAGAACGCCATCGTGAAGATCCGCGATGACATGCCGCTCGACCGCGCCGCCCTGATCGGCTGTGGCGTGATCACCGGCTTCGGCGCGGCGACGAACACGGCCAAGGTGGCGCCCGGCGAAACCGTGGCGGTGATCGGCTGTGGCGGCGTCGGCATGGCGGCGATCAACGGGGCCTACGTCGCCGGCGCGGCCCGGGTCATCGCCGTCGACACCAACCCGGTCAAGCTGCAGCTGGCGACCAAGCTCGGCGCCACGGACATCGTCAACCCCAACGACGGCGACCCGGTCGAGCGCATCGTCGAGATGACCAAGGGCGGGGTGCACCACGCCATCGAGTGCCTGGGCCTCAAGCTCACCGCCGAGCAGTCGTTCCAGATGCTGGCCATGGGCGGCACCGCCACCATCGTCGGCATGGTGCCGTTCGGCGAGAAGATCGAGCTGCACGGCTTCGACTTCCTGCGCGAGCGCAAGATCCAGGGCTCGTCCATGGGTTCCAACCGCTTCCGCGTCGACATGCCGCGGCTGATCGAGCTCTACATGCAGGGCCGCCTGCACCTGGACGACTGGATCTCCGACCGCATCAAGCTGGAAGAGATCAACGAGGGCTTCAAGGCCATGAAGGAAGGCCGCGTCGTCCGCACGGTGATCGACTTCGGCGTCGCCTGAGGCGCCCACGGGCGGGTCTGAGACCCGCCCCTACCGACCGTTGACTGTGCTGTAGGGGCGGGTCTCAGGCCCGCCCGTGGCAAGATTACCGCCGTCCGAACAGCCGTTCGATATCGGCGAGCTTCAGCTCGACGTAGGTCGGCCGGCCGTGGTTGCACTGACCCGAGCGCGGGGTGCGCTCCATCTCGCGCAGCAGCGCGTTCATCTCGGCCACCGAGAGCCGGCGCCCGGCGCGGACGCTGCCGTGGCAGGCCATGGTGGCGCAGATGTCGTCGAGCCGGCCCTTGAGCGCCAGCGCCTGGTCCATCTCGGTCAGTTCGTCGGCTAGGTCCCGGACCAGGCCGGCGACGTCGGTCTCGCCCAGTGCTGCCGGGGTCTCGCGCACCACCACGGCACCGGCGCCGAACGGCTCCAGCACCAGGCCCAGTTCGGCCAGTTCGTCGGCCCGCTCGGCCAGCCGGGCCGCGGCCGCCGGATCGAGCTCGACCACGTCGGGCAGCAGCAGCAGTTGCCGTTCGACCCCGCGGGCGGCCAGTTGCGCCTTCATCCGCTCCATCACCAGCCGCTCGTGCGCGGCGTGCTGGTCGACGACGACGATGCCGTCGGCGTTCTGGGCAACGATGTAGGTCTCGTGCAGTTGCCCGCGGGCAACGCCCAGCGGATAAGCGTCGGCCGCGCCCGCCTCGGCTTCGCTCTCGGGCGGCAGCTCCAGCCGGGCCGTCGGTTCAGCCACCCCCTGCAATGGGGCCTGGAACGCAGCCGCCGCCTCCATCAGGCCGGTCCCTGCCGCCCCGGGCATCTGCCGGTAGCCGCCACGGGCGGCGCCGGGCAGCGGCACCACGCCGCCGCGCCGGGCGGCGCCCAGCGCTGCCACGCTGACCGTGCTGGCGGCACGCTGACCCTGCTCGGCCAGGGCATGGCGCAGACCTGTGACGATCAGCCCGCGCACGAGGCCGGGCTCGCGAAAGCGGACCTCGGCCTTCATCGGATGCACGTTGACGTCGACCTCGTCGGCCGGCAGCTCGACGAACAGGGCCACAGCGGCATGGCGGTCGTGCGCCAGCACGTCCATGTAGCCGGCCCGCACGGCGCCGTGCAGGAGCCGGTCGCGCACCGGCCGGCCGTTGACGAACAGGAATTGCATCGTCGTGTTGGCCCGGTTGTAGGTCGGCAACCCGGCATAGCCGGTCAGCCGCAGGCCCTGGCGCTCGGCGTCGATGGCGATGGCGTTGTCGGCGAACTCCCGCCCCATCACCTGGGCCAGGCGGGCCAGCCGCGCCTCGAACAGCTCGCCCTGGGCGGCAGCATAGTCGAGCAGCCGGCGGCCGTCGCTGACCAGGGCGAAGGCGATGTCCGGTCGCGCCATGGCCAGCCGCTTGACCACGTCGACGGCGTGACTGACCTCGGTCCGCGGCGTCTTCAGGAACTTCAGCCGCGCCGGGGTGGCAAAGAACAGATCCCGCACTTCGACCCGGGTGCCCGGCGGATGCGCTGCCGGGGCCGGTTCGCCCAGCGTCCCGCCCTCAATCGCCAGGCGCCAGGCTGCCTCGGCGTCGGCCGGGCGGCTGGTGATGGCGAGCCGGCTGACCGCCGCGATCGAGGGTAACGCTTCGCCGCGAAAGCCGAGCCAGCCGATGCGCACCAGATCGTCGTCCGGCAGCTTGGAGGTGACGTGGCGTTGCACCGCCAGGCCCAGTTCGTCCGGGGTCATGCCACGGCCGTCATCATCGACGGCGATCAGGCTGCGGCCGCCGTCATTCACGCTCACCTCGATGCGCTGGGCACCGGCGTCGATGGCGTTCTCGACCAGCTCCTTGATCGCGCTGGCCGGCCGCTCCACCACCTCGCCGGCGGCGATGCGGTTGATCATGGTCTCGGGCAGGCGACGCAGCGCGCTCATGCCGCACCCTCCTTCAGGTAGCGCCGGGCCAGGACCTTGCCCTCCTCCACCGCTGGCTGGCCGAACGGATCCACGCCCATGAGCCCGGCGGCCAGTATGGTTTCCAGCATGAAATGCATGAACAGGGCGCCCAGGCTGTGCTCGTCGGGCTGCTGCAGGCGGAACTGCCGCACCGGTCGGCCGCGCGCTGCCAGGGTATCGATGGTCGCCTGCTGCATGGCGGCGACTAGGTCGCCGGTACTGTGGCCGGCCAGGTAGTCGAGGCCGACCTCGGCCGCCAGCGCCGGCGCGACCACCGGTCCACGGCCCGCCACCGCCGTGGTCAGTACGCTGAACAGCTTGTCGTCAGGGCCGTCGAGCCAGAGCTGCAGCTGGCTGTGCTGGTCGACCGGACCGATGGCGTCGATCGGCGTGGTGCCGAGGCCCTGCTTGCCCAGGCTCTCCGCCCATAGCTGCCGGTACCAGCGTGTGAACGGCCCCAGGCGCTGCGCGTAGGCCAGCAGCACGCTCTGGGTGACGCCGCCGGACTCCGCCAGGGCGACGTTCAGGGCCGCGCCCAGTGCTGGCGGGGCGTCGGCCGCGGCGGCCGCATCCAGGGTCGCCCGCAGCGCTGCGGCCGCACCTTCGCGCACGGCATCGGCATCCAGGCCGATGATCAGGACCGGCAGCAGGCCGACCAGCGACAGCACCGAATAGCGGCCACCGATCCCCGGGTCATGGTCCAGCACCGGCGCCCCGATTGCCGCCGCCAGCCGGCGCAACGGGCTGTCCCCCGGCTCGGCCACCATGAGGAAATGTTCGGCCGCGGCCGCCGGCCCCAGCGCCGCCTGCACCGCGGCGACCGCGGTCAACGCCTGGCACATGGTCTCTGCGGTACCGCCGGACTTGGAGATCACCAGAAAGCCTGTATCCGCGAGCGTCGCCGGCGCCAGCAGCGACTGCATCTCGTCGCTGTCGAGATTGTCCGGCACGCACAGCGCCGGCTGCGGCTGCGGCACCAGCGCCGCCAGCGCCTGCGCCCCGAGGCTCGAACCGCCGGTGCCGCACAGCACCACCCGCGCAAAGCGGGCGCGCCAGGCCGCGGCGATTTCCGGCAAGTCAGCCAGGTCGTCGCGCCGCGCCGGCAGCGCCAGCAACGGCAGACTGCCGTCGCCGTGCTGGTGACGCAGCTCCGTAAGACCCGGCTCGACCCGCGCCAGCGCGGCGTCCAGCGCCGCCGAGACGCGCCGGCCGCCGTCGCCATCGCTCAGGCAGTGCGCGATATCCTGGTGGTATGGCAGTGCGTCGACCATGCCCGCTGATGTCCCGACGGCACACGGCGCCGCCGGGCGCACGCTAGCATATCGGCAGTTGCACGGGCAGCAGCGCCGCCACGTCCGTGCAGCGTTCAGCCGCCGTCGTCGAGCCCCTGCGGATCGCCGACGACGACGACAAGCAGGTTCTCAGGCTGCAGCAGCCGCTTGGCCACCCGGCGCACGTCGTCCAGCGTCACCGCATTGATCAGCTCCGACCGCTGGTCGATATAGTCGATGCCCAGGCCGTTGCGCTGGATCGCCACCAAGAGCGCGGCGATTCGCCCGCCTGAGGTCAGGCTCAGCGGGAACGAGCCGTTGATGTAGGTCTTGGCGTCGCGCAGCTCCTCGGCGCTGATGCCGTTATCGCGCACCTGCCGCAGCTCGTCACGGATGACCTGCAGCGCCTCGGCGACGCTGTCATTGCGGGTACCGACGCCGCCCAAATGCAAGGCCGCATAGTCGAGCGGGTACAGCGAGCTGTAGACCGAGTAGGCCAGGCCGCGCCGCTCGCGCACCTGGTCGCTGAGCCGCGAGGTCAGGCCGCCGCCACCGAGGACATAGTTGAGTACGTAAGCGGCATACCAGTCCGGGTCGTCCCGGGCGATGCCAGCGGCGCCGAATATCACCTGGCTCTGCGGGATGTCCTGATGCACGACCTCGAGCCGGCCGGCGCCATCGGGCGCGACCACAGCCACGGACGGTCGCTGCACCTGCTCCGGCAGGCCGCCGAAGGTGCGGTCGAGCAGTGGCGCCAGCTCGGCCGCGGTGATGTCTCCGACGACTCCGATCAGCATCCGCTCACGCGCCAGCACCTTACCGACGTAGCGGCGCAGGTCGTCGGTGGTGATGCTCTTGACACTCTCCTGAGTGCCTTTCGTCGGCTGGCCGTAGGGATGGTCCTTGAAAGCGAGGCGGAACCAGGTGCGGCTGGCGATGGTGCGCGGGTTCTTTGCCTCGGCGATCAGGCCGTTGACGATCTGTCGGCGGATGCGCTCGACCGCATCTTCGTCGAAGCGCGGCTCGGTGAGCGCCAACTGCAGCAGACCGAAGGCCGCGTCGCGGTTGCCGCTCAACGTCTTCAGGCTGGCCGTGAAGCGGTCCGGCCCGGCATCGAACGACATCTGGATCGCCAGCTCCTCGAGACGGGTCTGGAAGGCCAGCGCGTCGAGCTCGCCGGCGCCTTCGTCCAGAAGGCCCGAGACCATGTGAGCCGCGCCCTTGCGCTCGGGCGGGTCCATCACACCGCCGCCGGCAAAGGAAACATTGAGCGAGATCACCGGGATTGCCGGCTCGCGCACCAGCCAGGCGGTGATCCCGCCGGCGATGGTCACCTGCTCGATCGCCGTTGCCCCGGCCGGTCGCACCGCAACCAGGCAAAGCAGGATGACGCAGCTCAACAGCACGCGCAGTCCCGGCATCGGCTTCTCCTTGTCCTTTGTCACTGCGACTATGCCAGCGCTCATGACGGTGGTCATGACGTTCAGCCGCTGCTGGCCGGCTGCAGCCAGCCGGTAACCGAGCGGCGCGGCACCAGCACGGTGCGCGCCGCTTCGAGCACCTGGTCTGCGTCGACCTTGGCGACCTCGGCCGGCCAGGCCTCGATCTGCTCGACGCTGAGGCCGGCGGTCAGGGCCGAGCCGAAGATCCGCGGGCTGGAGAACATGCTGTCGCGGGCATAGACGGCGCCGGCCAGCATGCCGGTACGGCTGCGTTCCAATTCCGCCTCGGTCACCCCGTCGCGCAGCAGCTCAGCGACGACCTCGTCGACCGCAGCTTCCAGCGTTTCCAGCGACACCCCCGGCGCCGGTGCCGCATAGAGATAGAAGGTCGTCGGATCCAGGCTCACGCCGCTGTACCAGGCCCCGGCTGACGTCGCCAGCTGGCGCTCGACGACCAGCTCCTGATACAGCCGGCTGGTGCTGCCGCCACCCAGAATGTCGGCGGCGAACCGCAGCGGGATCGCCAGCTCGCTGGCGCCGGCATTGCGGCTCGGCGCCAGATAGCTCCGCCGCAGGCTGGGCCGGCCGACCCGCGGATCCTCGAACAGCACCCGGCGCGGCGCCAGTTGCGGCGGTTCCTGCGGGCGCACCCGCGGCGGCAGCTCGGCCGGCGGAATGGCGCCGAAGTGCTTCTCCGCCAGGGCCAGGACCTCCGCACCGGTGACGTCGCCGGCGACGATCAGGATGGCGTTGTTGGGGGCGTAGTAGCGGCGGTAGAAGGCAATGATGTCGTCGTGCTCGAGGGCTTCGATCTCGTGCTGCCAGCCGATCACCGGCAGCCCGTAGGGGTGTGACATGAACTGCGTCGCCCGCATCATCTCGCCGAGTTGCGCCGAGGGGTCGTTGTCGGTGCGCGAGCGCCGTTCTTCCAGCACCACCAGGCGCTCGGTCTCGATGTCGGCGGCGGTGAGCCGCAGGTTGACCATGCGGTCGGCCTCCAGACCCATCACCAGATCCAGCTTGTCGCGCGCGACGTTCTGGAAGTAGCCGGTGTAGTCGTAGGAGGTGAAGGCGTTGTCGCGGCCGCCGTTGCGGGCGACGATCCTGGAGAACTCGGCCGGGCCGATGCGCTCGGTGCCTTTGAACATCAGGTGTTCGAGGAAATGGGCGATGCCCGACTTGCCGCGCTCCTCGTCGGCAGCGCCGACCCGGTACCAGACCATGTGGCTGACCACCGGCACCCGGTGATCCTCGATGACGACGATCTCCAGGCCGTTGTCCAACCGATAGGTCTGCGGATTGTAGAGGCCGGCACGTGCCGGCAGAGCCGTCAGCAGCAGCACGGCGGCCACCACCGCCGCCAGGATCGGGATGCGCATCATCGCTTCAGGACCGTTCTTTGCCATTCATTGTCGACAGATGTGGGCGCGCCCACGCCTGGGACAAGGGCCGGGGACTCAAGGCTGCGTGAACCAGGGCTAGAAAATGCCTTCGAGCCAGCCCCGCTTGCGCCGGGTGATGACCGGGGTCTCGCCCTCGTTCGGCGCACGCCCCTCGGCCGCCGCCTCGCGCAGCCGCTGGGCCTCGCTGCCGGCGTCTAGGGTCGAACCGAACGGCGGCTTTTCCTGCCAGAACAGCAGCCTGTCGGTGAACGACTTGTCCTTCTGCGCCAACACCGTGGTCTCGCGGTTGACGATCTCGCGGATCGCCGGATCGACCTCGGTCGCCCCGGCCTGCTGCAGCAAGGCGACCTCGGCTTCGCTGCTGCCATTGTCGAGCGCCGTAGCACCGACGAAACCCGAGGCGACCAGCGAACGCCGCGCCTGGTCGGCGCTGGCCCCGCGGGTTGCGCGTCCACCACCGGCATCGACGATGGCGCCGCGGGCTGCCTGCTCCGGCTGCACCTCCTGCGGCCGCTTGGCCCCCGGCTGCGGCGGGCGCAGGGTGAAGTCGGGCGGGATCACCAGTGGCGCCTTGGTCACCACCGTGAACTCGTCCGGCGCCTTCTTGGTCAGTCCGAGCTGGTCCCGGGTGGCATCGCAACCGGCCAGTGCCAACGCCGCTGCCACCAGCAGCGGCAACGGCGCCACGGCCCGGCGGCGATGTCGGTTGCTGTCAGCGCTCATCGCTCTCTGCTCATCCCTGCTGGTCCCGCCCTTCGCTCACGCCGGTCCGGCGGTGTTCTCGCTCCTCGCGCAGCGCATCCAGCAGGATCAGCGCCACGCCGGTGGTGATCGCCGCATCGGCGATGTTGAAGGCCGGCCAATGATACCCCATCAGGTGCAGATCGAAAAAGTCCGCCACAGCACCGCGCGGCGACACCCGGTCGATCACGTTGCCGATGGCGCCGCCAAGCACCGCGCCGATGCCATAGGCCAATAGTCGCCGCCGCACCCGGGCGAGCCAGACCAGCAGGGCCACGGAGATCGCCACGGCCAGGGCTGAGAGCAGCCAACGACCGGTCTCGCCGCCCTGGAACAGGCCGAAGCTGATGCCGCGGTTCCACACCATGACCAGGTTGAAGAACGGCGTCAGCTCGACCCGGCCGCCCTGGCCGGCGAGCCAGCCGATCAGCCAGAACTTACTGAGCTGGTCGGCGGCGATCACCGCCGCTGCCGTCGCCAGGCCCGGTCGCAGCATCGCGGTCAAGCGGCCGCCCGCGCCGCCACCGCCTCATCGCAGCGCCGGCACAGCTCGCCGTCGGCACTCACCTCGGGCAGGATCTGCCAGCAGCGCCCGCATTTCTCGCCCGCGGCGAGGGCGACGCTGACGGCGATGTCGTCGACCCCTTCCAGGCGGAAGGCGTCGGCCGGCGCGGTGGCGTCGGGATGAAGCGTGACCGCCGAGGTGATGCACAGCTCGGCCAGCGGCATCCCTTCCAGCGCCGTCGCCAGCGCCGCCGGCAGGTAGACCTGGGGGTGGCCCTGCAGGCTGGCGCCGATCCGCTTCTTTTCCTTCCGCTCGATCTCCAGCGCCCCGGTGACCACCCGGCGGACCCGGCGGACCTGCTCCCAACGGGCCGCCAGGGCGTCGTCGCACCAGGCCGGCGGGACTTGCGGGAACTGCCGCCGATGCACGCTGTCGGCATCGGGATGGCGGCTCAGCCAGGCTTCCTCGGCGGTGAAACACAGCACCGGGGCGAGCCAGGCGGTGAGACAGGAAAACAGCTCGTCCAGCACCGTACGCGCGGCGCGCCGGCGGATACTGTCGCGCCCGTCGCAATAGAGCGCGTCCTTACGAATGTCGAAATAGAACGCCGACAGTTCGGCGCTGCAGAAATTGGACAGGGCGACGAACATGCGGTGGAAGTCGAAGTCGTGGCAGGCCTGCCGGACCAACGTGTCGAGCTCCCACAGGCGATGCAGCATCAGCCGCTCCGGCTCCGGCATCTCCGCCGGGGCCAGCCGCTCGCCGGCCTCGAAACCGCTCAGGTTGCCGAGCAGGTAGCGCAGGGTGTTGCGGAAACGGCGGTAGGCGTCGACCTGGCCCTTGATGATGTGCGGGCCGATGCGCTGGTCCTCGGTGTAGTCGGTACTGACCACCCACTGGCGCAGGATGTCGGCGCCGAACTGGTCGCAGATCTCCTGCGGCTCGATGCCGTTACCCAGCGACTTGGCCATCTTGCGGCCGTGCTCGTCCAGGGTGAAGCCGTGCGTCAGCACCGCCTCGTAGGGCGCCCGGCCGCGGGTGCCGCAGGCCTCCAGCAACGAGGAGTGGAACCAGCCGCGGTGCTGGTCCGAACCTTCGAGATAGAGCGAGGCCGGCCAGGCCAGCTCCGGCCGCGCCTCCAGCACGAAGGCGTGGGTCGAGCCGGAATCGAACCAGACGTCGAGGATGTCCTCGACCTTTTCGAAGTCGGCCGGGTCGTGGTCGTTGCCCAGGAAGCGGGCCGGCTCTGAATCGAACCAGGCATCGGCGCCTTCGGCGGCGACCGCCTCGATGATGCGGGAGTTCACGGCCGCATCTTTGAGCGGCTCGCCGCTGGCCTTGTCGACGAACAGGCACAGGGGCACGCCCCAGGCGCGCTGGCGCGACAGCACCCAGTCCGGCCGCTCGGCGATCATCGCGTGGATCCGGTTGCGGCCCGAGCCGGGCACCCAGCGGACCTGGTCGATCGCCGTCAGCGCCGTCTCGCGCAGGTCGTTGGCGGCCATCGAGACGAACCACTGCGGCGTGTTGCGGAAGATCAGCGGTGCCTTGGAACGCCAGGAATGTGGATAGCTGTGGCGCAGCTTGCCGTGTGCCAGCAGGGCATCGTCGGCGGTCAGCTCTGCGATCACGTCCTTGTCGGCCTTGAACACGTGCTTGCCGGCAAACAGCGGCACGTGGTCGTAGAAGGTGCCGTCGTCGGCCACCGTGTGCGGCACCTCCAGGCCGTGGGCGACGCCGACGTCGTAGTCCTCGGCGCCGTGGCCCGGCGCGGTATGCACGAAGCCGGTGCCCTGGTCGTCGGTGACATGCTCGCCGGCGAACAGCGGCACCGCGAAGTCGTAGCCGCGGCCGTGCCAGGGATGGGCGCAGACGGTCGCCGCCAGGGCCGCCTGCGAAACCTCGGCCAGCACCTTGTGGCCGACGATGCCGGCGGCATCGCAGGTCTCCTGGCGCAGGCTCTCGGCCAGGACCAGCCGCTCGCCGGGCAGAGCCAGGGCCTCGTCGGCGACGTCGGTCACTTCGATCAGCTGATACGTCAAGCGCGGCCCAAAGCAGATCGCCCGGTTGCCCGGCAGGGTCCAGGGCGTCGTCGTCCAGATCACCACCGAGGCCCCGGCCAGGGCCGGATCCCCGGCCTCGACCACGGGAAAGCGGACATACACCGTGGTCGAGGTGTGGTCGTCATACTCGACCTCGGCCTCGGCCAGGGCGGTCTTCTCCACCACCGACCACATCACCGGCTTGGCGCCGCGGTAGAGCGATCCGTTCATCAGGAACTTCAGGCTCTCGGCGACGATCTGCGCCTCGGCCGCGAAGGCCATGGTGGTATAGGGCTCGTCCCAGTTGCCGAGCACGCCCAGGCGCTGGAACTCGCCCGACTGGACCTCGATCCAGTGCTGGGCAAACTCCCGGCATTCGCGGCGGAACTCGGGGATCGGCACCTCGTCCTTGTTCAACCCCTGGTCCCGGTAGCGCTCCTCGATCTTCCACTCGATCGGCAGGCCGTGGCAGTCCCAGCCGGGCACGTAGTTGGCGTCCTTGCCCATCATCTGCTGGCTGCGGTTGACGATGTCCTTGAGGATCTTGTTCAGGGCATGGCCGATGTGGATGTTGCCGTTCGCATAAGGCGGGCCGTCGTGCAGGATGAACTTCTCGCGCCCGGCGGAATCTTCGCGCAGGCGATCGAACAGGCGCTGCTGGTCCCACTGCGCCAGCAGCCTGGGCTCCAGCTTCGGCAGTCCGGCCTTCATGGGAAACTCGGTCTGCGGCAGGAACAGGGTCGATTTGTAGTCGCGGGCCATGGTGGCAGTCCCGGATAGGCGATGCGGAAGGGCGGTTGCGCCGCGCGGGCCGAAGCAGCTCCCGGTCCGGGCGCGAGGCGCAGACGGACGTCCCGGTCTTCAGGCGAAGACCGGGCCCGTAATTCGCAAGTTCGAAGGCGCCCCGTGGGCGCTCTGCGGGCTCCGGCAGGCGATCATGGCGGCCTTGTAGCAGGGGCCCGGGGAGCTGTCCATATCTGCGCTAGTGTCGCGGTTCGGAAGTTCGCCGGTGTTTGCAGCCCGTTCAGGAGCGAACTTCCGAAGCTAAAGCGACACTAGCAAGAATTTATAACTAGTGTGGTTTTCGGACCTGAAGTTCCTACGACGAACGTGCGGCAACACTGGTAGGAACTTCAGGTCCACCACACTAGCCCTGGGCGCGGTCCCGGTCACGGCCGCCGGGTGGCGTCACGGCACTGGCGAAGGCGGTGCGGGCGTAGGCTGGCTGGGCCAGGATCTCGCGCGCCTGGGCACCGTCGGCGGCGATCTGGGTGCGGATCTCCTCCAGGCCGCTGAAGCGCCGTTCAGGGCGCAGGAACTCGGCAAAGGCGACACGCAGATGGCGGCCGTAGAGGTCACCTTCGAAGTCGAACAGGTGTGCTTCCAGCACCACGCCGCGGCCGTCGAAGGTCGGCCGGGTGCCCAGGTTGGCGACGCCGGAAAACCAGTCGACGCCGTTGCCGGCGATGCCATCGCCCGGGCCGCCGGCGTCCCGCTCGACGCCGACATGCACGGCATAGACCCCCAGCGCCGGGCACAGCGCGGCCGACGGCAACCGCAGGTTGGCGGTCGGAAAGCCGAGCTGGCGGCCCCGTCGGTCGCCCTGGCGGACCCGACCCTGCACCTCCCACCAGTGCCCCAGCAGCTCCGCCGCCCGGTGGGTGCGGCCCGTCTCCAGGTTGACCCGGATGATGGTCGAGGAGCAGACGTCGTCGCCGTGTGCCACCGGCTCGACCACGGAGACACCGAAGCCGAAGTCGCGGCCCAGGCGGCCGAGCAGGGCGGCATCGCCACCGCGCTTGTGGCCGAACACGAAGTCGTAGCCGACCACGACATGGCGGGCACCAACGCCGTCGACCAGCACATCGCGGACAAACTGCTCCGCCGGCTTGGCCGACAGGGCCCGGGTGAAGCGCAGCGGCACCAGCACCTCGACGCCGAATTGCGCCAAAAGCCGCGCCTTGCTGCGGAATGGGGTCAGCCGGAACGGCGGCGCCTCCGGCGCGAACACCTGGCGTGGGTGCGGCTCGAAGGTCAGCGCCAGGCTCGGCCCGCCGATCTCGCCGGCGGTTTCCCGGCAGCGGGCGAGCAGCGCCTGGTGGCCGCGGTGGACGCCGTCGAAATTGCCGATGACCACGGCGCCGCCGCGCTGTTGCGCGGGAAATCCGGACAGATGGCGCACGATGAGCATCGGCTCGCTCCGCGGGGCTTGCTTGATCACTGCGCCGGATTATTGGCGCCGCCTCGCGGCGGCGCAAGCCGCCGGCGGCTCAGCCGAGCTTGGCCCGGCTCGGCACCAGCAGCAGCGCGTCGCCCGTCACCACCATGGCATCATCGACCATGCATACGGTATCGAGGGCGCAGCGCTGGCGTTCTCGATCGACCCGGGTCACCGTGGCCACGGCGGTGACGGTGTCGCCGGCCCGCACCGGGGCGGTGAAGCGAAGGTTCTGCGACATGTAGATCGCCCCGGGGCCCGGCAGCTTGGTGCCGACCACGGTCGAGATCAGGCTGGCGGTCAGCATGCCGTGGGCGATGGTGCTGCCAAAATGGGTCTTTTCGGCGAACTCGCGGTTCAGGTGCAACGGATTGAAGTCGCCCGAGATGCCGGCGAACATGACGATGTCGGCTTCGGTCACGGTGCGTGAATAGAAGGCCGACATGCCCGGCTCGAGGTCCTCGATGAAATGGCCATGCAGCTCCCTGAACAGGTCGATCTGCTGGGCATGTTCCTGGGCGGCTACGCTCATCCGGTGCTCCTTTGGGCAATGGCACCTGGGGCGCAGGGTGGCCCAGGCTCTACCGACACGAACCTTATTGTGCGGCGCAATATAGATGTGCTGCGCCGCAACGGCAACGGAACTGTCATGCCGTGGCGGCGCCGGGACGGTCGCGCCGGTAGTGTCGTTTGTCCACGCTTAACCAAATCTTTAGCGCGTGTTTCTAGGTTCCCGGCTTGGCGCAGGACCGGCAGTCAGACGCCGCCAGGGGACAGATGGGCCCGACCAGCGTCGCATTGGATTGGTAGAGCGAGAGAGCCGCAAGATGTCTGTCGACAAGAACATGCCCATCCTCATCGTCGATGACTACAAGACCATGCTGCGGATCATCCGCAACCTGCTGAAGCAGCTGGGTTTCAACAACGTCGATGAGGCCACGGACGGCGCCGAAGCCCTGCAGAAGCTGAGGGCCAAGCCTTACAACCTGGTGATCTCCGACTGGAACATGGAGCCGATGACCGGCTACCAGTTGCTGAAGGAGGTCCGCGCCGACGACAAGCTGACCAAAACCCCCTTCATCATGATCACCGCGGAATCGAAGACCGAGAATGTGATCGCGGCGAAGAAGGCCGGGGTCGACAACTACATCGTCAAGCCGTTCAACGCGGCCACGCTGAAGACCAAGATGACCTCGGTGATCGGCGAGTTCTAGCGTCGCGGTCCTGTCGGACCGGGGAAGCTGCAAGCCCGGCCCGCGCTCGCCGACGACCGCTGCCCCGGCCGGAAGGGGGCAGCCGGGCGCACCAAGCATACTGGAACAGACGCCCATGGATACCGAGCAGGTCAGTACGCGCATCGAGCAACTGGTCGACCACCTGCGCGCCAGCAAGGATTCGCAGATCACCCTGGGCGACGTTGCCGGCGTCACCGAAGTGCTGCTGGCGACCATGCGCCGCTACTTCAACTCTCTCGATATCTCGCTCTACGAAGAGATGCGCGCGCTGTCGGACCACATCAAGCGGGCCCGCAGCGAGATCTCCGAGCTCCAGCCCGACGACCTGAAGGAAACCCGCATCCCCCGCGCCGGCAAGGAGCTGGAGGCGATCGTGCAGTCGACCGAAGAGGCGACCGGCACCATCATGGACGCGGCTGAGGAGATCATGTCCGCCGACAGCAGCGACATCGACGCCTACAAGCAGACGGTCGACGACGCCTGCATGCGGATGTTCGAGGCCTGCTCGTTCCAGGACATCACCGGCCAGCGGATCACCAAAGTCGTCTCCACCCTGACCCATATCGAAGAGCGGCTGAGCACCCTGCAGACCGCCTGGGGTCCCGACATCCAGGACGCCAAGCGCGACGGCGAGCCCGAGGTCGAGCAGGTCATAGACCGCCAGGACGAGGTCAAGGCCGGCCTGCTGAACGGCCCGGCGCTGGCCGGCGAAGGCATCGACCAGAGCGCCATCGACAGCCTGTTGTCGGGCGACGACGCGGGCGAAGCCCCGGCGGCGGCCGCCGAGCCGGCGCCCGAGGCCGAGCCGGAACCCGCTGCGGCAGCCGAGCCGGAGCCGGAACCGGCGCCAGAGCCGGCTGCCGAGGCTACCCCGGAGCCGGCGTCCGAACCGGCACCGGAATCAGCGGAAGCCGAGCCGGCCGAGGCGGCGGCAGAAAAGCCGGATGAAAAAAAGAAGAAAAAGCCCGCCACGGACACCGCCGACGACGTCGAGGAGCTGGCTGCAGCCGGCGAAGAGGTTTCCCAGGCCGAAATCGACGCCCTGTTCGACTGAACGCCGGGCGACCGCACCCGTTACCAGCTGAGCCGGCCCATCACCGCGGTCGGCTGCTCTCCGGCCCGGGCCAGCGCCGCGGCAATGCGCGCCGCGTCGAGCGGCTGGTCAGGGCGGAAGCCCACTTCCTCGGCATGCACTCCGCCGGCGATCCAGATGCTGTCCAGGCCGGCGTTGCGGGCACCCTCGAGGTCGGTGTGAAAGCTGTCGCCGATCATCACCGCGGCGGCACCATTCTCCTGCCCGGTCGCCCCGAGGCGCTCGAACACCATCTTGTAGACGCTGCCATAGGGCTTGCCATGGTGGCGCACCGGGCCGCCGAGCTCGGCGTAGAGGTCGGCCACGGCGCCGGCACAGGGCACCATGCGCGCGCCCCGCATGACGATCCGGTCCGGGTTGGCGCAGATCAGCGGCAGGCCGCGCGCGGCGGCCGGTTGCAGCATGGTGCGATAGTCCTCCGGCTGCTCGTGTTCGTCGTCGAACAGACCGGTGCAGACGATGAATTCAGCCGATTCCAGGCCCACTTCCTCGCCGATACCGTCGACCGTAGGCTGGCAGCGGGGCGGGCCAAGGTGGAAGAACCGGCGGCCCAGGGCGGCGTGCCAGGGATCGGTACGCCGGCTCAGGGCCTCGTGGGTGGCATCGCCAGAGGTCACCAGCGCGTCGGCCATGTCCTCGGTGACGCCGAGCCGGGCCAGATCTCGGGCCACCGTCGGCGACGGTCGCGGCGCATTGGACAGGAACGCCACCCGGGCCCCGCCGGCACGGAGCCGGCGCAGGCAGTCGGCGACACCGGGGTACAGCGCCTCGCCGTCATGCACCACGCCCCACAGGTCGCAGATGAAGACGTCGTAGCGCGCGGCAATCTCGGCCACGCCGTTCAGCAGGGTCAGAGACATCGCCTCAGGGCCGGGTCAGCATCGGAGCAGGCCCGGCCTTAGCGCAGCCGTGCCGCGGGGTCAACGCGCGCCCGCCGGCGCTACGCCGCCTCCGACTCCTCGCGCGCCTGCCGCGGCGCGCCGAACAGGTAGCCCTGGCCGAAATCGACGCTGAGGTCGAGGATCTCGACCACCTGGCGCTCGGTCTCGATCTTCTCCGCCACCAGGTCGATGTCGCTGCGCCCCAGCATTTCCTTCAGGTCGCGCGGATGGACCCTGGCCCCGCGGCCGCCCGGACCTTCCAGCAACAGCGCCGCCGGCACCTTGACGAAGGCGAAGCCCATGGCCTCGAGTGCCACCGGGTCGATGTTCAGCGTGTCCACCTGGTCCATGGAGAAGCGGAAACCACGCCGGGCCAGCCGCGACAGGTACTGTTGCACCGGCGGCGGAAAGGCGTTCACGTCACCTTGCGCGAACTCGAACACCAGGCTGTTGGCCAGGTTGCGGTTGCCCTCCAGAAAATCCGCGAACTGCTGCAGGAAGTCGGTGTCGTGCAGGGTGTGCGAGGAGATGTTGATGAAGAAGGCGACCGGCCGGCGGCGCCGATTGTGCCGGCGCACCAGCTGCACGCAGCGGAACAGCAGCAGGTTGTCGATCGTCGAGATCAGCCCCACGCTCTCGGCGTAGTCGAGATACTGGCCCGGCGTGAGCACCCGGCCATCGCTTGTGCGCAGGCGTGAGAACGCCTCGTGGTAGCGCACCTTACGCTGCGGCAGGCTGACCACCGGCTGCAGGTACAGGTCGATTCGGTTCGATGCCAGGGCATCGCGGGCGGCGGCCAGCACGTCGGCATCGCGCCGGCGCAACGCCGGCAGGCCGCCGCGTCGCGGGCTCGCGGCCGGGTCCGCGGCGTCGGCGTCTTCGGCTGCGGCAGGCGTCGGTTCCGCTTGCGTCAGGTCGGGTGCCGATGTCGTCACCTCGGCCGCCGCGACGTCGAACAAGGGGCCGGCGCCATCGCCCGGCAAGAGCGCGGTGTCGTCACGGTGATGGTGGAAGCGGCCGAGCTGGGCCTGCAGCATGTTGAGTTCGCGCACCAGGTCCTCGTTGCTGCCTGACGAGGCGCTCTCCAGCACGTCGCACAGCTGGGACATCTCCTCGCGGGTTTGCCCGATGTCCGCCTTGAGCGCCCGGTTCAGGTCGCGCAGGTCGTCGAGCTCGTCCAACGCCCCTTCCAGGATCGCCGCCTGGTTGCGGGCGTCGCGCCGACGCGTGATCATTTCATGGCACAGCACCGCCACCAAGAAGCCGACGGCCGCGGCCACATAGGCCGCGAACGGTGGCAGCTCGGCCACCGACTGCGACAGGATGGCGCCCGCGACAACCGCCAGGATGGCATAGCAGGCAACGGTGAGAAGTTGGCTCAACAGCGACAAGGACGGCCCGCGATCTGCCGCCAGTGTGCGGCGCCTGGGTTGCCATTGGGTTAACCATCCGTTGCCGGCGGCGCCGTTGCCGGCAAGCGGCGCGGATGCCCCGCTTGTTGCCGTCGGGGCCGCTCAGTAGGATCGCCCGGCGCGTTGCCGGGCAGCGTGCCTCATGGCGGATGAACCCGACAGGCGGGCGTGAGCAGCGACCCAGGCCGGCACAACCGACGCGCGAGAGGCAGGAGGACGATTGGTGAACGACGCCGTTGCAAGCGGACCGGCCGGCGCCCGCGCCGTGGTCGAGGATATCGCCGCCTCGAAGATCCGCGAGGTGGCCAATGCCGGCATGGGGCTGAAGGACGTGATCACCCTGTGGTATGGCGAGCCCGACCTGCCGACACCCGACTTCATCTGCCAGGCCGCGGCCGCGTCGATGGCCCGCGGCGAGACCTTCTACACCGAGAACCTCGGCGTGCCCGAGCTGCGCCAGGCCCTCGCCGGCTACCTGAGCCGCCTGCGCGAACGGCCGATCGCCGCCGACCGGATTGCCGTCACCGCCTCGGGCATGAGCGGCACCAACCTGATGCAGCAGGTGTTGACCGATCCCGGCGACAACGTCGTCGTCTCGGCCCCTGTCTGGCCGAACCTGATCGAGACCATCCGGGTGATGGGCGGCGAGCCGCGCTTTGCCTGGCTGCGCTTTGGCAACGACGGCTGGAGCCTCGACCTGGACGAGCTGTTCGCCCAGGTCGACGGCCGTACCCGGGCGATCCTGATCAACAGTCCGTCGAACCCGACCGGCTGGGTGATGTCGCGCGCCGACCAGCAGGCGGTGCTGGACTTCTGTCGCGCCCGCGGTATCTGGTACCTGTCCGACGAGGTCTACGACCGCATCGTCTACGACCGCCCGACGGCGCCCTCGGTGCTCGACATCGCCGAGCCGGAGGACCGGGTGGTCGCCGTGAACAGCTTCTCCAAGAGCTGGTGCATGACCGGCTGGCGGCTCGGCTGGCTGACCGCACCGGCCAGCCTGATGCCGACCCTGGAAAAGATGATCGAGTTCCACTACTCCTGCCCGGCCCATTTCAGCCAGGTTGCCGGCATCGCCGCGGTCGAGGATGGCGAGGACTTCGTGCGCGACACCGTGGCCCGCTACCGCGAGGCCCGCGACCTGGTGATCGACCGCCTGCAGGCGATGCCGCGGGTGCGGGTGCACCGACCCGACGGCGCGTTCTACGCCTTTTTCCAAGTCGACGGGATGACCGACTCCCTGGCGATGTGCAAGCGGATCCTGCGCGAGGGCCATGTCGGCCTCGCCCCCGGTGCCGCCTTTGGCGAGGTCGGCGAGGGCTTCATCCGGCTCTGCTTCGCCAGCACCCTGGAACGGCTCGAGACCGCCATGGACCGCCTCGCCCCGGCCCTGGCGTGAGCACGGCGGACGCCATCCTGGCCGAGCTGGAGCGGCGTCAGAACGCGGACAACCGTGCTGGCATGGCGCGCTACGGCATCAACGTCGCCAATGCCTATGGCGTACCGGTCTCGGAGTTGCGCCGCATGGCCAAGGGCCTCGGTCGCGACCAGGCGTTGGCGCAGGCGCTGTGGGCCACCGACGTGCACGAGGCAAGGCTGCTGGCGACCATCATCGCCGAGCCCGGTGCGGTCACCCGCGACGAGCTGGAGCGCTGGGCCGGTGACCTGGATTCCTGGGACCTGACCGATGGCTTCACCAGCAACCTGGTCCGGCACACGCCGCACGCCTGGGCCTGCGTCGACGCGTGGTGCGACGATGGCCGCGAGTTCGTCCGCCGCGCCGGTTTCAGCCTGCTGGCCCAGCTCGTGGTCAGCGACAAGCGCGCCGGCGACGAGGCCTTCCGTGCCCACCTGCCGCGGATCCACGCCGCTGCGGCCGACGAGCGCAACATGGTGAAGAAGTCGGTGAACTGGGCCTTGCGTCAGATCGGCAAGCGCAGTGTCGACCTCAATGCCGCCGCCATCGCCGAGGCCGAGGCTCTGACGGCCGGTCCCGGCAAGGCCGCCCGCTGGATCGGCCGCGATGCCTTGCGCGAGTTGCGCAGCGACAAGGTACAGGCCCGTCTCGCCACGCGGCGCTGACGAGAGTCCGGCGTGACCGGCAGTTGTGCTAGGCTCGCCCGCAACGGAGGGCCGGCATGACGCAGGCAGAAAGCAACGATCCACCGTCCTGGCCGGATGCGCTGTACGACCAGTTGCGCGCCGCCGGGGTGACGCTGTTCGCCTACGTGCCCGACGCCGGCCACAAGGTGCTGATCGAACGCGCTCTGGCCGATCCAGACGCCATCGCCGTGCCGCTGGCCAGTGAGGAGGACGGCGTCGCGCTGTGCGCCGGCGCCCACCTGGGGGGCGGCCAGGCGGTGCTGCTGATGCAGTCGAGCGGCGTCGGCAACTGCGTCAACCTGTTCTCGCTGCTGGAGAACGGCCGCTTCCCGTTCCTCACCCTCGTCTCGATGCGCGGCGAGTTCGGCGAGGGCAACCCCTGGCAGGTGCCGATGGGCCGGGCGGTGCAGCCGGTGCTGGAGGCCCTTGGACTGACCGTGCTGAAGGCGGAGCGGCCCGACGACGTCGAGCCGGTGACCGGGGCCGCGCTGGCCATGGCCAACAAGTCCGACCTCGCCGTCGCCGTGCTGCTCAGCCAGCGGTTGATCGGCGCCAAGCAGTTCGGTTCGCGGGGCGCGACATGACGGAGACCGGAAGCCTCGACCGGCGCAGCGCGGTGCCGCGACTGATCGGCGATCCTTCGGACTTCCTCATCGTTGCCGGGCTCGCCGGCACCGCACGCGAGATCGGTCACCTGACCGACGGTGCACCCAACGCCTTCCTGCTGGCCGGGGCGATGGGCGCGGCGACGATGATGGGCCTGGGCCTGGCCCTGGTGCAGCCCGAGCGCCGGGTGCTGGTGGTCACCGGCGACGGCGAGCTGCTGATGAGCCTGGGCGCGTTGACCAACGTCGGCGTGCTGCAGCCGCCGAACCTGGCCATCGTCTGCGTTGACAATGGCCATTACGGCGAGACCGGCAACCAGCTGAGCCACACCAGCCTCGGCGTCGACCTCGCCGCCATTGCCGCCGGCGCCGGCATCGCCGCCACCCGCACCGCCACCACCGAGGCCGAGATCGACGCCGCCGCGCCGCTGCTGCGCGAGAGCAACGGACCCGCCTTCGTCCTGCTCAAGGTCTCCGACGCGCCACCACCCACCTTCATCCGTTCCTTCGACGCGGTCGAAAGCAAGCACGCCTTCCGCCGGGCCTTGCTGGGTCGGGGGTGACGGGCGGGTCTGAGACCCGCCCCTACCGGGGTTCGATTGGTGTGTAGGGGCGGGTCTCAGACCCGCCCACCTTGCCGCCGCCTGCCGCTGTCTGCCATACCTTGAGGCAGGCAACAGGGAGGATTAGGGATGCGCGTGGTGATCACCGGCGGCGGCGGCTTTCTCGGCCGCAAGCTGGCGCAACGGATCCTCTCAGATGGCAGCCTGGCCGGCGCCGACGGTCGCCCGCACGAGGTTGAGCAGTTGGTGCTGTTCGACCAGGTCGCACCGCCCGCCGCCGAAACCGCCGACCCGCGGGTCGAGGTCGTCACCGGCGACATCGCCGACGCCGACAGCGTGCGCGCGGTGATCGCGCCCGGCACCGCCAGCGTGTTCCACCTGGCGTCGGTGGTCAGCGCCGGCGCCGAGGCCGACTTCGACCTGGGCTACCGCGTCAACCTCGACGGCATGCGCCACGTGCTCGAGGCCGCCCGCGCCCTCGGTACCGCACCAAAGGTGCTGTTCGCGTCGTCGATTGCCGTCTATGGCGGCGAGCTGCCGGAGACAGTCGAGGACGACACCCCGGTCACGCCACAGACCTCCTACGGGGCCCACAAGATGATCGGCGAGTACCTGTTGTCCGACTACACCCGCAAGGGCTACCTGGACGGCCGGGCGATGCGGTTGCCGACCATTGTCGTGCGCCCGGGCAAGCCCAACCTGGCGGCCTCGGGATTCGCCTCGGGCATCGTCCGCGAGCCGCTGAACGGCATCGACTTCACCTGCCCGGTCAGCCCGGAGAGCCGCATGGCGATCATGTCGCCGCGCACCGTGATCGACTGCTTCATGCACCTGCAGGCCCTGGACGCCGATGCCCTAGGCCCCTGGCGCGGACTGCTGTTGTCGGGCTTCTCGGTGTCGATGGCCGAGACCGTTGCCGCGCTCGAAGCCGTCGCCGGCGACCGGCGGCGCGGCGCCATCAGCTTTGCCGTCGACCCACAGATCCAGGCGATCGTCGATGCCTGGCCGCGCACATCCTACTCCGCCCGGGCCGAGCGGCTTGGCTTCCCGCGCGATCACGACATCGCCGAGATCATCCGCGCCTACATCGAAGACGAGTTGGATTAGAGAGAGGATCGGGAGACCCAAACCATGGCAGATCGCCTGCAGGGCAAGACCGCCTTCATCACCGCCGCCGCCCAGGGCATCGGCCGGGCCAGCGCCGAGGCTTTCTTGCGCGAGGGCGCGCGGGTGATCGCCACCGACATCAACATGGAGGTGCTGGGCGAGCTGGAGGGCAGCGGCGACGTCGTCTGCGAGCCGCTCGACGTGCTCGATCCGGCAGCGATCCGTGACGCCGCAGCGCGACACGGCGCCGTCGACGTGTTGTTCAACTGCGCCGGCTTCGTGCACGCCAACACCCTGCTCGAATGCCGCGAGGAGGACTTCGACTTCGCCTTCAACATGAACGTGCGTTCCATGTACCGGGTGACCCAGGCCTTCCTGCCGGCGATGATCGACAACGGCGGCGGCTCCATCGTAATGGTGTCTTCCGTCGCCTCGCACCTGAAGGGCATCGTCAACCGCTTTGTCTACTCTGCGACCAAGGCCGCCGTCGCCGGGATGATGAAGTCCATCGCCGCCGACTACTTGGGCCAGAACATTCGCTGCAATGCCATCGCGCCGGGCACCATCGACACCCCCTCGCTGCAGGACCGCATCAACCAGGCCGCCGATCCCGAGCAACAACGAATCGACTTCATCAACCGGCAGCCGCCCAAGCGCTTGGGCACGGCCGAGGAAGTCGCCAACTTGGTGCTGTTCCTGGCCAGCGACGAATCGAGCCTGTGCACCGGCCAGCTCTACCCGGTCGACGGCGGCGTGTTGCTGTAAGGTCGAAGGGCGGGTCTGAAACCCGCCCCTACCACCCGTAGTGCCTACTGTAGGGGCGGGTCTCAGACCCGCCCGCCGGATGTCAATCGCGCACGGTCCATCATGTCCGCATGATGTGAGCGCTAATAGGTCGCGCGGCCGCCGGAAAGATCAAACACGGCCCCGGTCGAGAACGAGCAGTCCTCCGAGCACAGCCAGGCGACCAAGGCGGCCGCCTCCTCGACCGCGCCCAGCCGGCCCATGGGGATCTTCGACAGCATGTAGTCGACATGTTCTTGGGTGATCTGGTCGAAGATCGCGGTGCGGATCGCCGCCGGGGTAACGCAGTTGATCAGCACACCGGATTCCGGCAGCTCCTTGGCCAGCGACTTGGTGAGGCCAATAACCCCAGCCTTCGCGGCGGAATAGGCGCAGGCATTGGGGTTACCTTCCTTGCCGGCGATCGAGGCGATGTTGACGATGCGGCCGTAGCCGTTCGCCATCATGTGCTCCATCACCGCCTGGCAGCACAGGAACACCGCCGTCAGGTCCAGATCGATGACGCTGCGCCACTCCGCCAGGCTGTACTCCCAGCTTTTCTTCGCCGGCCCGGCGATGCCGGCGTTGTTGACCAGCACGTCGACCTTGCCGAAGGCAGCCAGGGCACGGTCACGCCCGGCGAGCACCTGCGCCGCATCGGTGACGTCGACGACGTCGCCACGCAACGCATCGCCGGCACCGATCTCCGCCTGTGCCCGCTCCAGGTTCGCTTCGCTGATGTCCCACATCGTCACCTGCCCGCCCGAGGCCAGCAGCCGCTCTGCGATCGCCCGGCCGATGCCATCCGCACCGCTGGTGACCACCGCCGCTCGTCCACCCATGTCGATCTGGTTCATGCCTGTGCCTCCCGCCTGGATTCCCCGTCCCAATCTGTCATTGCCCGGCCTCGCTGCCGCGAGGTCCGTCGCTACCGCTAGCGCTTGTCGCGCACGAAGGGATAGATCTCGGTGTAGTCGCCATCCGGCTGCGCGGCGACGAAGCGTTGCCACAGGGGCAGCAGGGCGTGGCCCAGCAGGTTCGGGCCGTCGGTCGCATCCACGTTCTCCACGTAGAGCGACAGGTCTTTCAGATACAGCGTGTTCTTGAACTGGGCGTCATAGCGCTCGGTCATAATGCGGTTCGGGAACTTGTCGCTGGTCGCCGTGTTCTGGCCGCTAGAGGCGTTCAGCACCTCCAGCATGGTCGCCATCTCCAGGCCCTGGGTCAGGCCGAAGGTGATGGCCTCGCTGGTGGCGGTGAGCGCGATGCCCGAGAGGAAATTGTTGAGCAGCTTCATGGCCTGGCCCTGGCCGGCGATCGTGCCCACCTGGATCGGCTTTTTTGACATCGCCGTGAGCAGCGGCTGCAACCGTTCGAATTCCGCCGCCGGGCCGGCGAACATCAGCGCGATGGTCGCCGCCGCGGCGCCGGCTATGCCGCCCGAGACGGGCGCGTCGAGATAGCCGATGCCCGCCTCGCCCAGGCGCCCTGCCACCGCTTTCGCCGCCGCCACGCCGATGGTCGAAGTGTCGAGCACTGCCGCGACCCGACGGTCGTTGCGGGCGATGATCGCCTCGGCCACCGCGGCCGAGACCTTGCCGTCCGGGAGGCTGAACACCACCACGTCGGCGGCCGCGGCGACCTCGGCAACCGAGCCGGCGATGACCGCGCCCCCCCTCGGGCGCCCGGTCCGCGGTGCCGGCGGCGTCATAGCAGATCAACTCCAGCCCGGCCCTGGACACGTTTGCGGCCATCCGGCTGCCCATCGCACCAAGGCCGATAAAACCGACACATCCGATAGTCATGGCGCTCTCCTCCCCCTCACGGCGTCAGGTTGCCGGGCACGCCAGGCGCGGGTGTCAGACCCGCCGGGCGCTCGGCATTTCTTGTTGTTCGCAGCTACTTCTGGTCCAGCCCCAGGTCATCGAGGACCCGGCGGGCGATGCGAAAGGCCTCGACGCCCGCCGGCACGCCGCAGTAGATGGTGATCTGCTCCAGCACGTCGCGCAGTTCCTCCAGCGTGCAGCCGTTCTTGATCGCGCCGCGAAAGTGCAGCTCGAACTCCTGCGGCCGGTTCAGCGCTGCCAGCATGCCCAGGTTCAGCATGCTGCGCTGCTTGTGCGACAGCGTCTCGGAGCCCCAGACACCGCCCCAGCAGTATTCGGTGACCACTTCCTGGAAATGCCGGTTGAAATCGGTGGCGTTCTCGATCGCCCGGTCGACATACTCCGCTCCCAGCACCTGCTTGCGGATCGCCAGACCGGTCTCGTACAGCGCCTTGTCCATGCCTTCCTCCCTGTGCTTGATTGCGCCGGTTATCGCTGCCGCGGAGTGTAGCCTGTTTTGTCATCCGTCACGCGGTCGCAGCCATGGCCATGCGATGATGGCGATCCCCGCCGCCAGTCAGCGAAAGGAACGCATCCGTGAAGGTTCTGCTCGTGCTGCTGATCGTCGTCGGCGGCCTGGCCTGGTGGCTCGGCGCGCGCCGCCTGGTGCAGCTCTTCGGTGTGCCGCGAAGCTGGACCACGCGGCGCGGGCAAGTCGTCTTCGCCACGCTGATCGTCGGCGCGGCATTGCTCGTCGCCCTGCTGCCCTATCTGCCATGATGCGGCTGGCCGCCTGGTTACTGGTGTGGTTGCTGTGGCCCGGGCTGGCGGCGGCAACGGATGGGCCGCGCCCACCGTGCGAAGGTCCGCCGCGGCCGCACTGGCCGGCGGCGGGCGAGCCGCCGAAGGTCCAGGTGTGGCAGACCGACGAGTTGCGGCCGCGCTGGCTGCCGCCGGATTGCCTCGGCTGGCCGGCCGACGACGTCACCCGGCTGGTGGCCCTGGCCGGACGGTTCGCGCATGCGGGTGACGGGGACGCTCTGCTGGCGCGCTTTGCCGCGGTCTCCGGTCTACGCGGTATCACCTACTGGTCCGACCGGGAGGAACGCTGGGAAGAGCTGGTGTTGGAGGCCACCGCCCTGGCCAGCCAGGATCCCTTACAACGTCGGGACGACTTCAGCCTGACCGAGCTCAAGGCCGGCACGGCACACTATTTCCTGCAGCGCGACAACCGCTCCAGTGGCATACCGATGTACCGGCTGCGGGTGCTGCAGCGCGCGCCGGATCGCGTCGTGCTGAACATCGCCAATGTCAGCGACGTCAGCTACTGGCGGATCCCGCTGTTCCCACCCGAGGCCTTGCAATCGAGCTATCTGCTGCAGCGTCTGGGGCCCGGTGAGTGGGGTTATTTCAGCCTGTCCGGCAGTCGCGAGCCAGGTGTGGCTTTCCTGCTGGATCGGCCGGCATCCTTCAAGAACCGCGCTGTCGCACTCTTCCGCCACGTCGCTGAGGTGCCCGAGACCGCAGTGCCCCGTTTCAATCACGCGGACGGAACAGAAGCGGAGAGTCCTTGAACGACGATGCGGTGTGTTGCCGGACCGGAGTCCGCAATCTTCAATCACGCCGCACTTGCCCATTGCCATCCAGCAACTGACTAATGCGTTAGACAATAATTATTCGGCATCCCAATATTAGGAAATGATAATCCCAGAGATTTCGGGCAACTGGCGCAAAAACGTGAGCCGTTTGCAGACGATGGCGGAATCGGAAACGCTATCGGACGACGATGAAGCCGATAAGCCCGTGCTGGAACGTCTGACACCGCGGGAGCCTTAGTCGGCGGCGCTTGCATCCTCGTGGCCGTCGATCGGGCCGATTTATCAGTATTGGGATTCACAGCGTGGCGACCGCAGATTGCCACGCAGGCCCGGCATCGATCCGCTCGACTTTCTTTGCCATTTGCACGGTATCATTCTGCGCGACATCGAAGGCGTCACGCCGTTGGGCGTTGACGCCTATCGCTATCTTGTTGTCGGCACCTACGAAGTCGAAAGCCGCAAGCACGACCCCACCGGCAAACGCCTGATGGACGGCCGTTTCGCAGGCGGCCTGGGCGAGACCTCGCGTTTGTTTGAAACCGCGCGCCACCAGTGCGCCTCCGTGCTCGAACCGTTGTCCTTCCTGTCCCACAGCAGGACGCCGGTGCGCAAACAGTCGATCATCTTGCCGTTCCCCGAAAGACGGCGAAACCGTTTCGCAGATCCTGGACTGTTCCGAACGCAAGCTCGACAGTTAGCTGAGGCCGCAAAGCACGTACTGCGGCGCCGTAACGCACCGCGGCCAGCCCCGCATCGGTCGCTCGAGACGACGCATTTCCCCCTGCTGCAGGTGCCGAGTGGCGGGCACGAGAGCACACGCAATGGTCGGATTTCCGGCGAACAAAACACTGCGTGCCATCGAGAAACGCACAACACAGTATTCATTCGGTCACAATTCGTGATTGCGCGACTTTACAGCGGCCGCACACTGCTGTATCCGACTAGGCAGATCACCTGTTCAAATCATGCAAAGAGGGCGACGTGGCGCGAAAAGCGGCGGCCACGAAGAGCAGCAGAGTTGACGAAAGCACGCTGACCAAAGGCGAATTGCGCAAGTTGAATGCCCTGCGCAAGTCATTGGGCACAACGATAGCCGACAAGGCGTTTGCCGAATGGCTGGCCAAACAGCCCAAGGAAAAGGCCGCCCCGGAAGACAAGGTCGCCATGACAATTGCCGAAGCGGTTGCCGCTGCGCTGGCCCGCAAGAATCTGCGCATGCCGCGCGGCGGCTACCTGGTGAAGCGCGGCCGCGGCCGCGTCATTGTCACGCCGGCACGCTGACGCGAACCGCCAACGGCGGTGGCAGCAGACCCGAAGCGGTCCTCGACACAGACCGCCTGAGAATTGCATCCGGACAGCAGTACGCCGGGCAGGTCAGTCGTCTGGCCGCAAGCGGCGGCGCAGGCCGTCGCCCGCGCGCCGCACGGCCTGTCCGGCGGCACGCGCGGGATCCTCGCTTGTGGCGATGCGGCGGGCCTCCTCACCCGTCCGCCGGGCGACCTCGGCCGCCTTGGCCCGCGCCCGAGGATCGGCCGCGACCTTGCGCGCGGCGTAGAAAGCCAGTTTGCGCCAGATCAGCATCATCACCCCATACATATAGCGGCCGGGCAGGGCCGCGTCAGCCCCGCCGCGGCAGTGCCGCCTACCCCGGTTCGGCTTCCCCGCCTGTTTCCCCCGACGTATCGAGGTCCGTCAGGGCGTCCTCGTGGCGGCCGGCCTCGGCGTCGGCCAGCTTCAGGCTGTCGCGGTAGACCCCGGGCCTGCGCGTCCGCAGCAGGAACACCAGCAGGCGGTCGCTCGGCCGGTGCACCGTGGCGACCTGGCGACCCTGGTGAAACACCGGTTGGGCGACCCCCTCGACGGCACGCCGGCGCAGCTCGTCTTCCAGCAGATCGGTGCCTTCCGCCAGGGCGTCCTCCCAGGCGGCCGCGAAGGCCGCATCGTTGGCCCGAACGCGATAGATGCCCCAGCGGCTGAACCCGGCCTGCCGGGCGGCGGCAGCCACCGACAGGCCACGACGCAGCCCGTCGAGAAAGCCGGCTTTCGCTTCCTCGCTGATCTTTCTGCCTTGCATGCGGTTCTCCTTGCTGAGATCGGGGCCTCCAGGGCCGGAAACGGCAACGCCCGGCACGGGTTTCCCCGCGCCGGGCGCATCTACCGGATATGGGCCGGAGGTGGGGCGAACCGCGCCGGTTTTCAAGCCGCCGGCTCTTCCGGGTCGAACCACGGCGCAATTTTGGCTGTTTTCTGCGAAATTCTACCCCGCGGGGAGCACCCGATTCGTTAGCCTTCCTTAAGATTTCCGCGCCAATCTAGGGCCTGTTCGGATCCAACCAAGACAGGATCGGTCCCATGACCACGCCGATGACCACCGACACGGAGATCTGGCACACCGTCAAGGTGGTGCTGGCCGAGCACGGCGACGATGCCCTGGTGCACGCCGCCACGATGGCCGACCGCCTGTTCGACGACGGCGATCTCACCGGTTGGGCCGTCTGGATGAAGGTCCTCGAAGCCATCGAGGATTTCACCAACGCCGTGCCGTCCGGACCGCTGCACTAGCTCCCTTACCGCCAAGACACGATGCCCCCAGGCTGACGCCGGGACTTGACCCGGCTGGATCCGGGGCCTGCCCGCGGCTGGCCCTGGGCCAATCGCCGTGCCTCGGGACGGCCCGATGACATCTGGCCGCGTGCGCACATAACGGATGATCCGAGCGTCCCAACCTGTACACTGTCGCCCTCCGGACCTAGCGGCGGTCACAACGGCGCCGGCCGGCATCGACATCAAGCGACAGGAGGATCCAGCCATGGCCGATCTCGAATGCACCATCGACGGCGGCATCGCCACCCTGACCATGAACCGACCGGAAGCGCGCAATGCGCTGTCCATGGAAATGCGCAGCCTGATGCGCGACGTGATGCACGAGGTCGAGTATGACGATGTCGTGCGCTGTGTGGTGCTGCAGGGGTCCGGCGATCACTTCATGGCCGGTGGCGACGTCAAGAACATGCACGAGTACCTGAACACCCACGACAACAACGAGATCCAGAACTACTTCGTCAACCGCATCCACGATCTGCACCCGATCATGTTCGCCATGCGGCGGATGCCCAAGCCGGTGGTCGCCAAGGTGCGCGGCGCCGCCGCCGGTGCCGGCGTTTCCCTGGCCGCCGCCTGCGATCTGGTGATGGCCGCCGACGACTCCTTCTTCACACTCGCCTACTGCCACATCGGCACCACCCCGGATGCCTCCTCCAGCTTCCACCTGCCGCGTGCCATTGGCATCAAGCGGACCATCGAGATGACCCTGCTCGGCGACCGCTATACTGCCCAGCAGATGGCCGACATGGGCCTGATCAACTTCGTCGTGCCGGCGGCCGAGCTCGACAACGAGTGCGACAAGCTCGTCGCCCGCCTGGCCAATGGTCCGACCTACGTCTACGGCCAGGCGAAGAAGCTGATGTACCGCAGCCTGGAGAACGAGTTCGAAGCCCAACTGCAGATGGAAGCCGAGACCTTCGCCGACTGCGCACGGAGCAACGATTATCGCGAAGGCGTTGCCGCCTTCGTCGAAAAACGCAAGGCCAACTTCACCGGCACCTGAGGATCGACGCTCCGTCGCCAAGATGGCGGTCCCGCGAGGCCGGATATGAAGATCATCGTCGTCGGCGCCGGCATCGGCGGCTCGGCCCTGGCCCTGACCCTGCAGAAGGCCGGGCTCGATTTTGTGGTGCTGGAACAGGCGCCGGCCTTCACGGAAGTCGGCGCCGGCATCCAGCTCAGTCCCAACGGCGTACGCATCCTGGAGTGGCTTGGCCTGGCGGACGACCTGGCCGGCTTCTGCACCGCCCCGGACTTCCACAAGTTCGTCGCCTGGGACACCGGCGAGGTGGTGCTGCGTACGGCGCTGATGCCGAAGACGCAAGAGCAGTTCGGTGCCGCCTACTACCACGCCCATCGCCCCGACCTGATCGAGGCCCTGACCCGTCGTCTGGACCCTGACCGGGTGCGGCTGAATACCCCCGTAGTCGCGGTCGGCCAGGACGGCGACAAGACGTACGTCGACTGCGCCGACGGCAGCCGCATCCACGCCGATGTGCTGATCGGCGCCGACGGGGTGCATTCGGTGGTGCGCGAGCAGGTGTTCCGGCCCGATCCGCCGCGGCCGTCGGGCTATGTCGGCTGGCGCGGCGTGGTCGATGCCGAACGGATCGCCCACCTGGAGATCCCGGTCTCGGCCTATGTGGTGATGGGACCCCGTCTGTCCTTCGTTTGCTACTACGTCTCGGCCGGGCGCCGCTTCAACTGGGTGGCGCTGGGGCAGAGCGGTAGTCAGCAGCGCGAGTCCTGGTCGCTGACCGCCAGCCGGGACGAGGTCATTGCCTGTTTCGACGGCTGGTACGACATGCCACGCCGCGTGGCGGAGGCCACCGACACGCCCTTCGTCACGGCCTTGCACGATCGCGAGCCGCTGCCGACCTGGGTCGACGGCCGGATCGCCGTGATGGGCGACGCCGCGCACGCCATGCTGCCCTATCACGCCCAGGGCGCGGTGCAGAGCATCGAGGACGCCTGGGTCCTGGGTCGTGCCCTCGAGCTCGGGGCCGATGACCCGCCGGCGGCGCTGAAGCACTACGAGGCCCTGCGCTACGACCGGGCCAACCGCATGGTGCAGCATTCGCGCAACGCCGAGGGCTGGTACCACGTCGACGATCCGGCCGAGGTCGCCGCCCGCAACGCCCGCTTCCGCCGCACCAACGAGCGCTTCGGCGGCGACTTCACGCCGCAGCAGACCTGGCTCTACACCTATGACGCCGAACAGGCCGTGCTCGGCACCGACGATTCCTGGCGGGCGCTGCCGCCCTGGTGATCCGGCGCCGGCCCACTACTCCCTGACCGCCTCCGCTTCGATCTCGACGAGGTTCTCGGGCGCCGACAGGGCGGATATCTCGAGATAGGTAGTGGCGCACAGGTGCCCGTCCAGCATCCGGTCACGCACGGCACGGTAGAGCGCGACCTGCCCGGGCACGGTGACGTAGACCGTCGCCCGCAGCAGATGCGTCTTCTCGAAGCCGGCAGCGGCCATGACGGCGAAGACGTTGCGCCAGGCCTGCACCATCTGGGCTTCGAGGCCGTCCTCGAGCCCGCCGTCCGGGCGCAGGCCGAGCTGTCCGGAAACCACGATGCGCTCCGCGGCCGCCGCATGCACGACGCCCTGGGCGTAGTTGGACAGCGGCTTGACGACGGTATCGGGATTGACGGTTCTCACGTAGGTCTCCTTGTCTCGTACCACGGGTCAACTGTCGGGGATGACGGCCGTGCCTGGCACGGCGTCCCTTCCCATGTCAGCCGATGCGCAGCACCGCCTTGCCCATGAAGCCCCGGTCGATCAGCTTTTGCGCCGTCTCGCCGATCGCCTCCCAGTCGCCGGTTTCCGACACCAGGGTGGTCAGCCGGCCGTCCGCCAGCAGTGCCAGCAGCCGGTCCAGGCCCTTGGCCGCGGTCTCGAACTCGGTCTCACGGTAGAGGTAGAAGCCCTCGATGCGGCCGTCGCCGGTGAACATCAGATCACGCACCGGCAGCATCGTCTCCGCCCCGGCGCTGACCCCGTAGAGCACGGCCCGGCCGCTCTCGTCGAGCAGCCCCAACAGCGTGCTCAGCATCTCTCCGCCGACGCCGTCGATCACGGCGCGGACCTTGGCGACGTCGGCAAGGCCCGATCCGTCCGGCGAGACCACCACCTCGTCTGCCCCGGTCGCCCGCACCGCCTCCACCTGTTCGGCCCGGCGCACGTGGGCGACGACCCGCGCGCCCATCAGCCGCCCGAGCTGGCAGGCGAAGTAGCCGACGCCGCCGGTCGCCCCGGTGACGAAGACCCGGCTGCCCAGCAGCCGCTCGCACCGTTCCAAGGCATAGAGCGCGGTCAGCCCGGCCACCGGCAGGGTCGAGGCGTCGACGTCCGAGACCGCATCGGGAATGACCGCCAGATCGCGGGTCGGGATCGCCACCAGTTCGGCCCAGCCCTGCATGCGCCGGGAGAAGCCGACGACGCGCTGGCCCGCAGCCGGCCCGCTGCCGTCACGGGCGGCCTGCTCGACCACGCCGGCGATGTCCCAGCCGATCTGCATGCCGGCCGGGGCCGCCGCCGCCCGCCGGATCTCGCCACGGTTCAGGGAAAATGCACTGACCCGGACGACCGCTTCGGTCGAGTCGGCGGCCGGGGCGTCGACCTCGGCGATCTCGAGGCAGGCCGGCGCCTGCGGATTGGCAACGATGGCTCTCACCTGGCTCTCCTCCGGTCCGGGGCAGATCCCGACACGCTAAGGGGCCGGCTGCCGCACCGCAACATGGGGCCCTCGATCGCATTTGCCCCCGCGCCCGGCCTGGCCCATGCTGGCGGCAAAAGCTTGAGCGAGTGAGCGGGAGGAGACGGACATGGGCCGGGTACAGGACAAGGTGGCGCTGGTTACCGGCGGTGCAGCAGGCATCGGCCGGGCCACGGCGGAGCTGCTAGCCCGCGAAGGTGCGGCCGTGGCCCTCAGCGATCTGCAGGACGTCGCCGGCGAGGACGTCGCCGCGGGCATCACCGCGGCCGGCGGTCGGGCGATCTATCTGCACCATGACGTGACCGACGAGGCCGCCTGGGAGCAGGTCATCGCCAGCGTGCAGGGAACCTTCGGCGGCCTCGACATCCTGGTCAACAACGCCGGTGTGCGCGGCAGCGGCACGCCGCTGGAAGAGACCTCGCTGGAGGTCTGGCGCGACTGCCTCGCGGTCAACCTCGACGGCGTTTTCCTCGGCATCAAGCATGCCATGCGGGCGATGAAGGACCGCGGCGGGTCGATCATCAACACCTCGTCCATCCTTGGCTTCATCGGCCTGCCGCTGACCGCCAACTATGCCGCCTCCAAGGGCGGCGTGCGGCTCCTGAGCAAGGCGGCCGCGGTCGAATGCGCCCAGCGCGGGCTGAAGATCCGGGTGAATTCGGTGCATCCCGGCTTCATCGACACCAACATGGTGGCCAGCGCGATCCAGGACCGCGGCCCGCAGCTGCGGCAGATGATCGAGCAGATGCAGCCGACCGGCAGCATGGGCGAGGCGGCCGACATCGCCGAAGGCATCCTCTACCTGGCGTCCGATGCCGCCAAATTCGTCACCGGCAGCGAGCTGGTGATCGACGGCGGCTATCTGGCGCGCTGAGCCGACCCCATGCGGCAGCAATCTGGGAGACAGTGATGAGCGGTCCGGAAACCTACGAAGTCTTCGCCATCCGCTATGGCACCATGGCCGCGCGCACGCGCAAGGACAACTTCATCGCCACCGACGATCACGATGCGCCGATGCCGATCGACTATTTCGTCTGGGCGATCCGCAACGACAACCGCACCATCGTCGTCGACACCGGTTTCGATCATGCCGAGGCCGGCCGTCGCGGCCGCGAGATCGTGCGCCTGCCACGCGAGGGGCTGGAGATGATCGGCATCGACGCCGGCAAAGTCGAGGACGTGGTCATAACCCACCTGCACTACGATCACGCCGGCACCCTGGACGACTTCCCGGCTGCCCGCTTCCATCTGCAGGAACGCGAAATGCAGTACGCCACCGGCCGCCATATGTGCCAGGCGCCGTTCGGCTACGCCTACAGCGCCGACCATGTCTGCACACTGGTGCGCCGGGTGTTCGACGGCCGGGTCGCCTTTCACGACGGCGCCGACGAGATCGCCCCGGGCGTCTCCGTGCATCTGATCGGCGGTCATACCATGGGCGTGCAGTGCGTGCGGGTGCTGACCCGGCGCGGCTGGGTAGTCCTGGCTTCCGACGCCAGCCATTTCTACGAGAACATGGAGAAAGTCTCGCCCTTCCCCATCGTCTATTCCGTCGCGGACATGATCGACGGCTTCGACACCATGCGCGGGCTCGCCGACAGCGAGCGCCATATCGTGCCGGGGCACGATCCGCTGGTCATGGCGCGCTATCCCGGCGCTGGCGCCGGTCTCGACGACATCGTGGTCCGGCTCGACGCCGAGCCGGGCGACTAGAGCGTGTCTGTCTTAGTTTGAAGCGTATCCTGCATTTCGGAAGTAGTTGGCGCATTCGTGCGGCGTGAAGGCGTCGAGGAGCTGACCGATGCGGTCGGCAACTTCATCTGTGGTGCGCGCATCGGCCTTTCTGAGCAA
>Ga0209458_1000056_pt1 | contig 70972 bp, 63 predicted proteins | sample WorMetLIZAISLAND_FD_187411 | JGI IMG/M metagenome (GOLD analysis project Ga0209458, IMG submission 187411) | Marine gutless worms symbiont microbial communities from Max Planck institute for Marine Microbiology, Germany - Inanidrilus manae... ...
TCAAAATACTCGCGCGCCGCATCGTCCGTCGAGAAGCGGCGCATAATCTCTAAAAGAGTCAAGTCATTATCACTAGACATGCCCCTTTATACGCCCGACGATTGGTGTCGTCAAGTACATAATTGCGCAAGAAATGCGCCGTGAGTTCCAGGCGTCGCGACAGGACTTGGATCGCAGGTTCCGCGAAACGGACAGGAAGATGAAGGCCCTGCAGGACCTGTTCGAAGGCCAGTGGGGCAAGCTGATAGAGAGCCTGGTGGAAGGGGATCTGGTCCGCTTGTTAGACAAACGGGGAATCCGGGTCAATGATACCTCGACCCGGCGCAAGGGCGCTCGGAATGGAGAGAGCTACGAGTTCGACATCATTGCGCACAACGGGGAAGAGATCGTCATCGTGGAAGTGAAGACGACCCTGCGGGCCAGGGAGGTCGAGAAATTCATCGCGCAGCTCCAGCGAGCCAAGCATTACCTGCCCGAATACAGGACCTATCGGGTATTTAGTGCGGTGGCCTATCTGCGCGCGGAGCAGGCGGGCGATCAATACGCGCAGAACCGGGGTTATTCGTGATTCGGGCCACGGGTGACAGCGTCGCCATCGTCAACCCTGCGGGCTTCCGGCCCTGGAAGTTCGGATAGCGGCAGGATTCTCCTCAAGGGACAATTCCGCCGCGTCCGAAACAGGCCGCAACGATGGTGCGGATCTCACGCTCCTTGCCCTCGATATCTTCCACCAGCGCGAGCTGGCCCCCGGCCTTGCGCAGGTTTTGCCCCCGCTCGGTAACCCGGAAATAACGGTCGCCTTCCAGGTGATCGGTCAGAAAACGCAGGGCGAGCTCGAAGGGGATGAGACGGATGGCATCGAACAGCAACTCGATTTCCGCTGTATCCAGCAGGCCCCCGATCTCGTCCGCGTAAGCGCCGAGGATTGCCCGGCACAGGTCGAGATCGAACCTGGTGCCGGCGGACCCCCTACCACGACTGCAGCAGGAACGCAGGCAGTCGCCGATGTCGTAATGGACCAGCCCAGCTTGGACCGTATCCAGATCGATCAGGCTCACCGCGCGCCCCGTCACGCGGTCGAACAGAATGTTATCGAGCTTTGGATCCCCGTGGATTACGCGCACCGGGAGATGCCCGCCTCGCCGTGCCGTTTCGAGCACATCGACCTGCGCCCGCCGCGCGGTCACGCAAGCAATGGCCCGGGAGAGCGCCTCCGGATGGACGGTAGTACACGTCGCCAAAACCCGCTTGAAGCGCTCCAGATAGCCTGGCGTGATATGGAATCCGGGCAGGGTCACCGCGAGTCGATCTACGGGCAGGTCGCTGACGAGGACATGAAAGCGGCCCAGGATACGACCCACCTCCCGGGCCTGTTCCAGGTCGTCGATGCGCGCCAGCCCCCGGGTATTCGGGATGAACTCCATGAGACGCCAGAATCCACCCTGTCCGTCCCGGACGAAAGACCGTCCGTCCCGGGCCGCAATGAGGGCTGGAATACGAATCCCGGATTCGGCATGGGCCGTCACATGTCCTGCCAGCACCGACAGGTTGGACATGATCCGCTCCGGTTCCGGAAACACCGCGCCGTTGATCCGTTGCAGGATATATCGGGTATCCTCGGCAGTGACGAGGAAGGTAGCATTGATCAAGCCACCGCCATAGGGCTCGACACTGCCGACCGGGGCAGGCAAAGCGAACCGGCTGACGATACCGGAGGCAACGGCTGCGGCGTTCGCGGACTCGGACTCGTTCATACCCCTTAACTGTGCCAGCACAGATGGGCGCTTGTCACTGACCGGCCGCAAGCTCGCGGTTATTCGCCGTGGGATCGTATGAACCACAAGGGTGCATCGGACACAAAGCGCACGTCGGTTGAGGCAAGGACAAACCCCACCGCAAGAAGAACGACGAATCACATGAATCCACGCTGATCGATTCGGGTCGATTGGCGCGGTGCATAGTTTTTTCCTCGGAATTGACATGATAGTCGGTGGGCACATCCATCCTACCTGTTCTCCGCACCCGTTATGTTAAAAAGCGGATACCGAAACGAAAAGAGCGACCTGACAACTATGAACCAGGCAGTCACCCAGGATACCTTCCTCAGGGAACTGCGGGACAGCAGGCCCGCGGCGGCACTCATCGAGCAACAGGTCCGGGCGGCGTTGGCCGAAGATCTGGGTGGAGGTGACCGTACCGCCGCCTTGTTACCGGCGGATCGGCAATCCCGGGTCGAGTTGATTACCAGGCAGAATGCGGTCGTCTGTGGTGGGGCTTGGTTCGATGAGGTCTTTCGCCAACTCGACCCCGGAGTCAGCATCGAGTGGCGGGCAGCGGACGGCGAGCGGGTGGAACCGGGCCAAATGCTATGCACGTTGACGGGAGCCACTCGGGCCCTGCTGAGCGGCGAGCGTACCGCCATGAATTATCTCCAGACCCTCTCCGGGACGGCCAACCGGGCGCGCTTGTATGCGGACGCCGTCGCCGGTCTCCCGGTGCGTCTGCTCGACACCCGCAAGACCCTCCCTGGGTTGCGCGTGCAGCAAAAGTACGCAGTGCAGTGCGGCGGCTGTCACAACCACCGTATGGGGCTGTTCGACGCCATCCTGATCAAGGAGAACCATATCCTGGCAGCGGGTTCCATCACCGCTGCCCTGAACGCGGCGTTCGCTGTGGCCGCCGGTCTGCCGGTGGAGATCGAGGTGGAGAGCCTGGACGAGCTGGAGGAGGCCCTGGCCGCGGGCGCCACCCATCTGCTGCTGGACAACTTCGATCTCGACCGACTGCGCCGGGCGGTGGATCTAGTGGGCGGAAAGGCACGCCTGGAGGCCTCCGGCGGCGTCACCCTCGACAGGGTTCGGGACATCGCCGAGACGGGTGTAGACGACATCTCCGTCGGCGATCTCACCAAGGATGTCGTGTCCATCGACCTTTCCATGCGCTTCGTGGATGCCTGATGGGATTTGACACGTACTTTCCCAATATCAGCGTTGAGATCCAGTTAAAGGACCCAAAGGAAAAATGAGAAAGGTCATCGTGGTTTTCGCCAACTCGGTAAAACATGGAAGGCACTGTGTTGCGGGAAAGGAGATTCACACCATGCAGTGGATCCGTCCCGTGGGTAATGCTGAGGATGCGGAACTGGATCATAATCGATGCATATGCGTAAATCCCTACGGTAGATTTCCAGTCAAACCATTACAGAAGGTAGAGATAGATCTTACCACGCATTCTCCTTTAATCAACCAACCGGAGAATTATCTTGTCGGTAATGGCGGATGGAGTCAGCAGTACAGGATCGAAACCTCAGAAGTTGCTCATTATTTGGACACACCGGATACCTTATGGGGAACTGGAAACAGAGTGATATTTTCTGAAATAGCAAGTGGTGCGATAAGTATTCGACAGTCGCTATACTTGGTAAAGGTCTCTGATCTTAGGATATACAAGAACGTGGATGATAAGCGTAGAGCACCATTCTCTTATAATGGAAATAGTTATGATCTTCCGGTAACTGATCCGAATTTTGAAAGCCAGATGCGGAATCCCCAACACCAAAGCGTCTTGTGCGTGAGTCTTGGAGAAAAATTCGATCCGACAGGCGGAACAAACTATTCTTGTTACAAAATCGTAGCTGCGATAATTTGAAGGAACAGAGATGAAGACCTATACCATCGGGTTTACCCAAAAGAACGCACAGAGGTTTTTCGATCTGATCAAGCGCAATCATGTGGCTCGAATAATTGATGTCAGGTTGAATAATGTTTCTCAACTGGCAGGTTTTGCAAAGCGTGATGACTTCAAGTATTTTCTATCCGAATTATGCGGTGCCGACTACATTCATGTAGAAGAATTGGCGCCAACAAAGGATATTTTTGGTGCGTACAAGAAAAAGATTATAACTTGGGAGGTATATGAGGATAAATTCCTAACGCTGATGTCTCAGCGGAATATCGAGCGTACCATCGGCAAATCTTTACTGGATAACGGATGTTTGCTGTGTAGTGAACATAAACCCCATCATTGTCACCGGCGGCTTGTGGTAGAATACCTGAATCAGCACTGGGATACAGACATCGAGGTCGTGCATCTATTATGACTACTGGGCAAGTACCAACCATATTAGTCGCTTATCCCAAGGGCTTCTCCTGCTATGGGAAATTCGAGCGGAAAGTTTCAACTATTCTATCCAATCTCTCCAGCTACAAGCTGGCCTTTCTGGCGGACTACAACGAATTTATTTCCAGGTATTTCTCGTCAGATATACGTGCCCAAAATTCTCTTTCTCAAGTGGATGAGGAGAATATTGACATATCACTCATGCAATCATCTTTAACGATGGTGAATCATACATAAACCTTATTTAAAAATCGAAAAAGATGGGTATAAAGTCACGAGTGATAGACATAGGATTAACCAAAGTGGTCAACATAGATAAAGAGGCGATGCATGATGTTTATATCGGCCGTGGTTCAAAATGGGGTAATCCTTATGCCATAGGTTTTGATGGTGATCGTGAAGAAGTTATCCGCAAATTCAAGTATGACTTTGAACGAGATTTCTTGAAATTCAGCAAAGAAGACGTTCTTGCACTAAAAGGCAAGACGCTTGGTTGTCATTGCAAGCCGGCCGCATGTCACGGAGACGTTATTGCGGAATATCTTAACGTTCTGGATGATGGCGAATAATTCGTGCTTCGAATAAATCGCGGTGGAGTGGTCCGATCTTAAATCCTATGCAATCATCCGGGACCTGACGCATAGGGCTCAATCGGCCGGCAGGATGGCATCGGTGATCTGGGACAGATCTGTGACGACGCGGTCGGGGACCACACCGGCGCAGCGCGGGTCGTCTTCGCGCAGGCGCAGGGAGCGGGCGTCACCGGCGAATAGGGCGGTACGGCAACCGGTCAGGGACGCCGGCCAGATGTCGTTGCGCAGGTCGTTGCCGACGTAGAGCACCTCGCCCGGTGCGATGCCATGCACCCGATCCAGACCGGCCAGGGCCACCTGGTAGATGCGGGTGGCGGGCTTGGCCTCCAGTAGACGATAGGACCAGGCGCAGCACTCAGCATCGAATCCCAGGTCGGCGAGTGGGGCGCCGAGAAAGCCTTCCAGCATCAGGGGGGTGTAGAACTGGGCGTTGGATACGATGCTCAGCACCAGGGGACGGCGGCGCAGGTCTGCCAGCAACCGGGCCAGTCCCGGCATGGGCCAGACCGGGTTCACACGGCACTCGTATTCCACCGCCAGCTGTGCGAGCTTGTCCCGCGACGCCGACACCTTGCCCCCCAGTACCTCGCTCCAGATAGCCAAGATGTCTACCTCCGGGAACTCGATACCGGCAGCCCTGCGCTGCGCATGAGAAGTACGGATGGCCGGCTCGAGCTGTTCCGGCCCCGCGGTGGCTGGGACCCTTATACCGGCGGCGTCCAGGGCCGCGGCGAAGGCGCCGGTGGTATTCCTCTCCCTGGGGCGCTCCCCGGCCAACCCGATGTCTCCGGATGCGGAGATGACGAGGGTGCCGTAGACATCGAACAGCACCGCGCGGATCCCAGGCAGGGGATCGAGCTTGGGGGCGACATCCGTGGGAATCGGCTCCAGGGGGGTGGACAGATACCGGATGCGGCCGACCAGGTAATCGGGTATGGGCTGGGACATGATGGTTCGTCAGGTTCGCAAGAGAAACAGGCGCTCGGGGGCCAGGAACCGCTCGAGCAGGATTGCCCCATCGGCGGCGCCCAGCTTCGGATCGACGGTCGCGTCCAACAGCGATCGATAGATGCGCTCGAGGCGACGGCCATAACCGGCGATGGAATAATCGCGCTCGGCCAGGGTGCGGTTGTGCGCGATGCGATCCGCGGGCGTGGCGTCGGGCAGGCGTGCGGGGCGCAGGAAGGCGCGGTCCTGGGGATTGGCAGCCAAGCGACGGATGACCTCCTCTTGGGCGGTCTCGTCCAGGCGCCCGAAATCGATGTGCCCGTCGCGCACGGCACTCGCCCATAGGCGCTCCCGGTCGGCTGGTGTCTCCGCACGGCCATAGGCGGCCGCCACCGCGGTGAGGGCTTGCTCCACCATGGCCCGACGCAGGCGGTCCCAATCGAGCCAGTCCAGGGGGACCTCCAGGCGTTCGTAGAGCGCTCCCAGGTCGAGCCCGGCCGTGACGAAGTCTTCGGTGATCTCGGGCAGATTACGGCCTACCAGGGGACGCCCCGCCAGCCAGGACTCGAGGAAGGCCAGGCCGAAGCCCTCGGCGACGCTGGTGGTGACCAGGGCGTGGGCCGAGGCGAGCAGGGCGGGGAAGTCATCGACGCGGTTTCCGAGCTCGAGCTCCAGGCCGAGCATAAGTTCCCGTGCCAACGCCACCCAGCGCCGGTAGCGGGGCAACTCGGCCGGATTCTGCGGGGCCTGGGTGGTCGCGAACAGGTCCTGTTCCTCGGCCAGCGTCGCCCACAGCAAGAGCTCACCCAGGTTCTTGCGCCGGATGGCGCGGGTGGGATAGAGCCAGAGCCTGCGGTCTGGAAACAGATCAGCGGATCGGTCCGCCGGTGGCGGCAGGTTCACCGCATTCGGTAGCAGGTGCAACCGGTCGTGGGGAATGCCCGCGGCGGTCAGGAAGCTGCGATCACGGTCATTGAGGACCGCATAATGCAGGTGTGCGGCCTGGGGGTAGAGCAGGGCGGAGAGGCGCGCCGGATCCCCGCCGCCGAGCTCGCCAAGCAGCTTTGCGTAGAGGCCCGGGCGACCGTCCTCGGCGAAGTCGTGGGGCTGCAGCAGTAGGCGCTGGCCCTGCCGCGCCAGCGTGCACAGGGCCTCGGGGAGGGCCAGGTTCTTGCCCAGGCAGTGATTGTGGATGTGCCACAGGTCCGGCATCTCCCCCAACCTCTCCCGGGCCGTCTGCACCAGTGTTGCCGCGAGCTCCGCGGGACCCACCGCAGGCCGGCGTTCCTCGTAGGCGAGTGCCGGTACCAGATCGAAGCCCACGCCTTCCGGCAAGGGCTGTTGGGGCGGCTCTCCGGCGACGACCAACACCCGATGTCCCCCCGCCGCGAGGGCCATGCAGGCATGCTCGATCACCCGGCTGACGCCGCCGGTCTGCAAGTGGAAGTGACTGATGAGGATGCGCATCCGGGGAATCATCGACGATTGGAGGGGAACGAGTTTTGTCGCGGGTCGTTTCCCGACAAAGAGCCGGCGAGGTACCGGCAATCATAGAGGGACATCACCCAGCTTGCGGCACCTTGTCAGGCAGCGCGCGCTCTGGCTCCAGGATACGATGCGCGGAGCTCATCGAGCAACTCCTTGCCTTTTTCAGCGCTCGTATGCATTTCACGACAGGTGGCATCTTGCAGCAATTTTGACAACTGGACTACGTAACGGTCGACCCGGTCCTCCGGAATGTCACGCAGCTGCTTGCCCTCGGCCGCTGTGATCGAATCGACAACACGCCGAATCAACTCGACCTGACGGTCCGTGAGCGAGGGGTCTGCGTGAACGGCAAGCTCGTCGCCCACATGAGCCGCGTAGCCCCACTGCCTGATAAGTTGAATCACGTGATGGCTGACCCTTGTCACATCAAGAAGGTTTTCTTTTAAGAGGAAATCAAAGAGCATCTCTAGACTCCGTAAATGATGTCGAAGCGTTCGCGTGGAAGTGACTCGATGACGAACTCGACCGACAGTGGGTGGGCACGTTGCTCTACAGGGACTTCGTGGATTCTGTCGCGGACCCCGTCAAATGGAATGATGAAGATGAGTGGCGCGAAGTCACAGGTCTGTGCCTTCTCGACAATCAAACTGATATCGGTTGCCTCACGCTGTCCTATCGCTCCTGCGGCAAGCTTGACTTGTGCACCATTGAGAATTCCGGCCTTGTTCGCTTCGATCTTGGTGCTATATTGATCGCCACAGGCGACATCGTCGCGCAGCCCGCGGTAAATCGCGAAGGGGCTTGAAGATGGCGGGACTTTATAGTTCACTGCTAGTGTCGATTCCGGAGCAAAAAAGGGTGTGCACCATACATGGTGTAGTCCCCCGTAGAAGCGTTCCGCGATTGCGTAGGCGAGCCAGGTTCCGGTGGAGTAGAGAACGAGCGGTCGGCTTATTTGTTCAATCACAGACCGGCTCCCCCGCTTGTGTTTCGGTACCACCTATCGAGAGATAGAGAGTGGGGTACTACCGCCCCAGGATCTTTCATCGCAACCCGCATATAATGAAACCGTAAACATTCTTCCTTGGGGAATTAAGGTCGATTATAGACCGCCTACGCGCCGCCATGAAAACGCCCGAACATATCGGTTTTGTCTCGACCAGGTTCGCAGGTACCGACGGCGTCTCCCTGGAGGCGGCGAAGTGGGCGGAGGTACTCTGGCAGGACCAACATGTAAGCTACTGGTACGGGGGCGTGCTGGACCGTAACCAGGAGATGAGTATGTGTGTCCCCGAGGCCTTCTTCGGACATTCGGAGAATCGCTGGATCAACGAGCAGCTCTGGAACCGGACGAGTCGCGGCCAGGCGGCCAGCCAGCGCATCCGCGAGCTGGCCGAGTATCTCAAGGGCACCCTCTACGACTATCGGGAGCGGTTCGAGCTGGATATTCTGATCCTGCAGAACGTGCTCACCATCCCTATGCACATCCCGCTCGGGGTCGCCGTGACCGAGTTTCTGCTCGAGACCCGGATGCCCGCCATCGCCCATCATCACGACTTCCACTGGGAGCGTCAGCGGTTCCAGATCTCGGCCGTGGAGGACTATCTGGAGATGGCCTTTCCACCGCGCATCCCGCACCTGCAACACGTGGTGATCAATCAGGCGGCGAAGGATCAGCTCGGATGGCGCAAGGGTATCTCCAGTATGCTCATCCCCAATGTACTGGATTACGAGAACCCGCCCGATCCGATCGATGACTATGCGGCCGATGTCCGCGAAGAGATAGGGCTTACCCCCGGCGACCTGTTGATCCTGCAACCGACCCGGGTGATTCCCCGCAAGGGCATAGAGCACGCCATCCATCTGCTACGGCGGCTCAAGGATCCGCGCTGTAAGCTGGTGGTATCCCACGCGGCCGGGGACGAGGGGCTTATTTACTGCGACGAGATCTGCGAGCTGGCGCAGGACGAGGAGGTAGACCTGATCTTGTTCGGGGAGCGGGTCGCCGACCGCCGCCAGCTCAATGAGGATGGGCATAAGATCTATGTCCTCAAGGATCTCTACCCCCATGCCGATCTGGTCACCTTTCCGAGTCTGTACGAGGGCTTCGGCAACGCCTTGCTGGAGGCCGTCTACTTCCGCAAGCCTTTAGTGATCGGAAACTACTCGGTCTATAGCCGTGATATCGCACCCAAGGGGATCTCCCTGCCCACCGTCGAGGGCTTCATTGACCGTGATCTGGTGGAGGAGACCAGGCGGGTCCTGGAAGACCCGGACCACCGGGAACGATTAGTGGAAAACAATTACCAGATTGCGCAACGCTATTTCAGCTATCGAGTGTTGCGGGATAGTCTGCGCCTGATCATCGCCAACATTCGTAACCTGACGGAGTGAACCATGCTGGTCGTCGATCGCGCGGTCTATCAGCGCCTCAGGACGCACCTGTCACAGCTTTACGGAGAAGATGAGCTGCCACGGCTTCTGAGCCGGATCCACCTGCTCGCGGGACGTTACGGGGTTGGCTCCTGCCCGGACGAACCCTGCGGCCGTGCCCGCTGGGACCAGCATGACGCCGTGCTCATTACCTACGGGGATATGGTGCGCGGCGAAGAGGAACCGCCCCTGCGCTCCCTGCCACGCTTCCTGGAAAACTATCTGAGTGACACCCTGTCCGCGGTCCATGTGCTGCCCTTTTTTCCCTACAGCTCGGACGACGGCTTTGCGGTCATCGACTACCGGCAGGTGGCTCCGGCCCTCGGCGATTGGGACGATATTCGGGCCTTGGGCGCGGACGGCCGGTATCGGTTGATGATGGACCTGGTCATCAACCATGTCTCCAGCCAGAGCGCCTGGTTCCGCAACTTCGCCAATGGGATTGCCCCGGAACGTCATTATTTCATCGAAGTGGAGCCGGATACGGACTTGGGCGCCGTCACCCGTCCCCGCACCTCGCCGCTGCTGCGCCCGGTGCAGACGCCTTCCGGCGAGCGGCTGGTGTGGGCGACCTTCAGCCACGACCAGATCGACGTGGACTTCCGCAACCCGAACGTGCTGTTCGAGTACCTGGATATCCTGCTGTTCTACGTGCACCACGGTGCCCGCATCATTCGCTTGGACGCCATCGCCTACCTGTGGAAGCGGGTCGGCACCAACTGCATCCATCTGGAGCAGACTCACCTGGTGGTCAAGATCCTGCGCGACGTGCTGGATCTGTTGGCACCGGGGATCATTCTGCTCACGGAGACCAATGTCCCGCACCCGGAGAACGTCGGCTATTTCGGTGCCGGGGAGGAGGCCCACATGGTCTATCAGTTCAGTCTGCCACCGTTGTTGCTGCATGCGCTGGAGACCGGAGAATCCCGGTATCTCATGGATTGGGTCACGGGGCTCGAACCCCCGCCGCCGGGTTGTACCTTCTTCAACTTCACCGCCTCTCACGATGGTATCGGCCTGCGCCCCCTAGAGGGGCTGTTGCCGGACGAAGAGTTCGAGGCGCTGGTGGAGCGGATGCAGCAGAAGGGTGGACAGGTCTCCCGGCGGGAAAATCCGGATGGCTCCCAGACACCCTATGAGCTGAACATCACCTACTTCGATGCCCTGAGTGCCCCCGGACGGAAGGACAGCGATGTCGGCATCGCCCGGTTCCTGTGCTCTCAGACGATCATGCTGAGCCTCCAGGGAATACCGGGTATCTACTTCAACAGCCTGGTTGCGGCCCCGAACTGGCTAGCGGGGGCCGAGGAGACCGGCCACGCCCGCACCATCAACCGCCGGAAATGGGGATTAGCGGAGCTGGAGGACTTACTGGGGGACGCGGTCCAACCGGCGAGTCGGGTCTTGGCCGAGTACCGGCGCCTGTTGGGGATCCGGCGTGCGCACGCCGCATTCCATCCCGATGGTCCCCAGCGGGCCTTGCAGCTACCGACAGGGCTGTTTGGTATCGAGCGGGCGGCACCCGACGGCTCCGAACGGATCCAAGTCCTTGCCAATCTCACCGCCGAGCCGCTCGAGCTCCAACCGCAGCAGATCGGGCACGACTTCGGGCAACGGCAGTGGAACGAGCTCATTCAGGGTTGGTCCGGTGCGGGTGCCGAGCTCGGGCCGCTCCAGCTCGCGCCTTATCAAGTCATGTGGCTGCAAGGGTAAGACTAACTAACCTGTAGGGTGGGCTGTGCCCACCAAATACTATGCCTGACCGGTGGGCACAGCCCACCCTACGGGTACGGTTCTGTGAAAATCAATGGCTTAGTTTTTAGACAGCCTCTAAGCATCAGGAATGAGAGATTCAAGCGTGTCGGCGACGCCTGTTTTCTCGCGCCGGAGGGATCGTTCATGCATACCTTGTGTCTGGTTCTGCTCCCAGTCGTCGCGCTCGGCCTCGGCGGGTGCGGCGGTGGCCATGAAGAACGGTTGACGCCAAGCAATTCCCTGCCCGTGCGTTGCCTGGACGAGCCGGAACCCGGACCTGCAAGGCATTTGTCACCCGCTACTTTTACGATTACCGCTCCGACAGGTGCCGTGCGTTCCGGTATGGGGGCTGTGGGGGGCGGGTCCCGTTCGAGACCTTGGCGGCCTGCGAAGAGACCTGTATCGCGGACAGTCCATAGTGGCCCGCTTTGCAACAAGAGTTCATCGAACATTTAAAAAGCGAACCTAATCACCCGTTTTCTTTTGTGAAGAGCGAGAAAATTCTGCTATTCTAAAAATCTCTTCCACTGCCGAATTCCCGCGAATCGGGGTCCGCAATGTACAGGCTGATCGCACTGTTTTTGCTGTTACTGTCACTCCCCCTCCCCTTTTCCCTCCAGGCGCAACAAGTGGATATCCGCGGTGCCCGCATCTGGACGGCGCCCGATCGAACCCGATTGGTGCTGGACACCGCGGCGCCGGTCCCTCACAAGATCTTTCCCCTCGAGCGTCCCTACCGTTTAGTCATCGATGTCCCGGATGCCCGGCTCAAGGATAAGCTGCCGACCATAAAGGCCAACGAGCCCCTGCTGATCGGTATGCGCAGCGGGGTACGCGCAAGCGATGATCTGCGTCTGGTGCTGGACCTCAAACAACAGGTCCGCGCTAAGAGCTTCCTGCTGCAACCCAACGAACAGTATGGTCATCGACTGGTGGTGGATCTGGTTCCGGTCAGAAAAGGGACGCGTGGGAAGCAGGCCAAGGGCGGCAAGCCACGGCCCCCTGTTCGGACCCGGCTGAGGGATCTCATCATTGCCATCGATGCCGGGCACGGGGGCGAAGACCCGGGGGCCGTCGGTGCCCGAGGCACGCGGGAGAAGGACATCACTCTACGGATTGCCCGCAAGCTGGCGCGGCTGGTGAAGACGGAACGGGGTATGCGGCCAGTGCTGATCCGCAACGGCGATTACTTTATTCGCTTACGCAAGCGCATCGGGCTGGCGCGCAAGCATCGGGCAGACCTGTTCATTTCGATCCATGCCGACGCCTTCCGCGATCGGCGGGTACGCGGCTCGTCCGTCTATACCCTCTCCCACCGTGGGGCCAGCAGCGAGGCCGCCAAGTGGCTGGCGGACAGAGAGAACCGTGCCGACCTCATCGCTGGCGTCGATCTGAGCGAGAACGATAACATGTTAGCCACTGTGCTCCTGGACATGACCCAGAATGCCACCCTGGAGCATAGCAACCTGGCAGCGAAGCGGGTACTCGCTAACCTCCGGAAGGTAGGCGCGGTTCACCAGGGCAAGGTCCAGAAGGCAGGTTTTGTAGTCCTCAAATCGCCGGATATTCCCTCCATGCTGGTCGAGACTGCCTTCATCTCCAATCCGGAGGAGGAGAAGCGTCTGCGCAGCGACAGGCATCAGGCAAAGCTTGCTAGTGCCATATTGGCCGGCATCAAGTCCTACTTCACCCGCCACCCACCGCCGGGAACCAAATTTGCCGGTAAGGGTAAAGGCAAGGAGCGTCGTCACGTGATCAACCAGGGTGACACCCTCCTGGAGATCGCCAAACATTACGACGTGAGCCTGACTTCCCTGCGCAACGCCAACCGCCTCGAGAGCGACCGCATCCGCGTCGGTCAGGTACTCACCATTCCCTAGGGCGTGTTGACATTTAATTAAGGAGTAAACCCTAACCTCCGAGCTTATCTCCTAATGGTACAGGATTCACAGGATTTCCAGGATTATTCTTCTTATCGCGTGATTCGTAGTTTTCTCTTTGGGCGTCAGTGAATCTCGATAAATCGCCAGCCTGTACCACAATTGGATGCATGCTCCTTCAGGGCCTTCTCAAGTACCGGTAGAAAACCCTCAATGCGGTCCAACTCGCTCAGGTGCTGCGGTAAGGTCACGCCCCGGCACCAGAGGGCGAGTATGAGGTCGGTTCCGGGTGCGCTGGCCTCGTAGCCTGTCAGCGCTGCCGTGGCGCTGACGTATAAGAGCCGATTGAATGGCCTCGGGCGGTGCATAGACCTCACCTACGGAGTTGATATAGAAGGCATATAGCCGCCCGGAAGCATGGTCACTGTTACGGAAGGCGACGCTGAATTCATCGCCGGTGGTATAGCGGCCGCTGGGGTAGTTGGGCACGATAGTGAGTCGCCGCTCGGTGGCATAGTGGCCTATCAGTTCCAGTAAGGGGCATAGGGGGCGCGGTACCACCGATACACCACTGACGTCGATCGTAGCGTGAGCGATTGCGCTCAGCTCGGTATCCAGTTTTCTCGGGTCGGCCCGACCGGCGACGTGACCGCTGATTGCGTAGTCGCCCTCCGCGCGCCTCTCGACTTGCAATGGGGTACAGTCGAAGCCATCCAGCACACCGGCGATCTGCTGCTCCGGGGTGGGTGGTACCGGAGCCAGTTCCGAGGGCATCACCACTGTTGGTGGCTTGGATATTTCCGCATGCCGGCCAAGTTCCTGTCCCGGCGGTGGTATTGATTCATCCCTGATCGCTGATGCGTCGGACTCGGAACCTTGGGGTGGAGGTGCCGACCCCGGATCTTGGTAAGGTTGCCCGGATGGTGGGGCTCGCCCGGGGATTACTCCACCACCGTTGTGTTCGACCCACAACCAGGCCAGCAGTACCATGATTCCTGTTACCACCATAAGCGACAGGGCACTCAGCCAATGGGTCCTCAACCAATCGACGCGCCTGGACCGCGACTCGCCACCGGCCGGATCGGGACGGCTCGGATCTACGGCAAGCGACCGGCTTGCGGCTTCCAGGTTTGAGGGAGTGGACAGGACAACCGTGGGCAAATCCGCCTGCTCTGTTTGCCGGTGCCGGTCAGGCCCCGGTTTCGGCATGACGATGGTTGCCTCCGAGTCACTGGTCGGGGTCCCATGCCGCGTCTCGTGCGGATCGGTCGTGCTCCGATCCGGCCCCAGGCCCAATAACGAACGCCACTCGGCGACGGATTGGGGACGTTCTCGGTAATTCAGCTCTAGGGCCTCATCGATACCGCGTAAGAAGCCGTCCGTGTACTGGCCCTGCAACTCGTCGGCAAGCCGGGGACGCACCGCCGCGGCGGGGTCCGGCTTGCGACCGATGAGCGCGTAGAACAGAGTCGCGGCAAGGCTGTAGATGTCCGTTCACTTTCCATACTGACCATACTGTTGCTCCGGCGGTGCGAAGGCCGGCGTCAGCTGTACATATCTAGACAGATCCTGGTCGCCGGAGACCCGGCGTGCCGATCCGAAATCGATCAGCACGGGCGTGCCGTCAGGTCGGATCAGAATGTTGCTCGGCTTGATGTCCCGATGCAGCACATCCGCGTTATGGACATGCTCCAACCCTTCGAGCAGCGCGTCCAGCAGCCTGCGCAGACGTTCCTCGTCCCAACGCAGTTCGCGCTTGAGGACGGCCTCTAGTGCTTCTCCCTCCTCCCACTTCATGACGAAGTAGGAGGTACCGTTCTTCTCGATGACATGCTGGACCTGGATGATGTTCGGATGCGGTTGCAGCTCGGCCAACTTGCGGAGCGTCTTCGCCTCACTGACGAAGCGGTCCAGCGCCCAGGCAAACTCCTCCGCATGATCCTGCTTCGGCGTAACCTGCTCGGTGTCGATGCGATCGGCAATATCCCGCGGAAAACACTCCTTGATGGCGACCGGATCTTTGAGCACGTATCCCTCGGCACGATAAACGATACCGAAGGTGCCGAATCCCAGGGTCCGGGTGATATCGTACCCCCCGACATCCGAGCCGTTGGGAAGCGGTGCCTGTTGAGCTGTGCTTGGGTCCATCGGTAATATTTTAGATCCGGCAACGACCCTCCGTGAACTTACCAGCATACCGCACAATCGCTGGTGTGCAATCGAATAGAGATTTATACGCCAGGACTACCAAATAATAATCACTGCTGAAACATCGCCTTGGCAATGAACCACAGAGACGCTGAGGACGCAGAGAAAGCCATAAAAGCGTGGTTCTGCGATCAGCACGCCGCGAGAAATCCGTCTCTACTCATAATTCAACTCAAGGGTGCTGCTCACCGAAAATACTCTGCGCGCTCTGCGTCTCTGCGGTTCAAAATTACCTAACCAACTGCTTCATATCTGTTTATCATTCGGTTGCCCTGATTTATACGCGCCTGCCTTGATGTTGTTTGGCACCGAGCGATTCATGGGTGACGGGATATCAGCCGGAACCCAAGGTCATGGTGATCCAATCCCCCACCGGCGGTAGCCGTTCACGCGCCACGGCGGCAATGAATCCGGGCTCGGGTACGCAGTGCTCGATCCGCAGGGCACCCTGAGCCGCCGGCCGGTGACAACCGAGGAGACCACGACCGTCTGCCTTGACCTCGGCCTCGAGGGCCGTCCAGGCAATGTGAAACTGCCGCAGCCGATCTTCCGGGGTCGCGCTAGCGATTCGAGCCGCCTGCTCGGGGGTGAACATCCTGTCAGCGATGGCGACCATATCCCCACGGTCCCGTACCTGCTCGCAGTCGACCCCGACCGGCATCCCCAGGGAAAGGGCTACTAGGGCCAGATCGCCGCTGTTCGTCAGGTTGAATTCGAGACCGGAAGAGGTCTCTTCGAGGAAGGGTTTTCCCGCCCTGGCGTATTGAAATCCAATCGCTTCGGGTTCAATGCCGAGGTAACCGGACAAGATCATACGCAGCCCGGCCTGGGCGCGTACATAGCGTGCGCGGTGGTGGTCGAACCTCAGCTGCGCGGCCCGTTCGGACTCCCGGGGAGACAATAGCGGCCACAGCTGCGCAAGCGACGCACCCTCGTATCCGGTGCGGATCTTCCACAGATGTAGTCCACCTGGAAACAAGCCGGACGGATGTGCCACCGGATACCAATGGTCGATTCTAATCAAAATTCGATTTACCTCTATACAGAGCTTCGTGTCCGCAGTAATCTTTCATACTCGTCACACATGGGTTTTCCGCTGCGATGCACGCCGCTCGCACCTCGATAGCAGTGTTGCGTCGAAAGGCTGCGCTATCCGGCTCCGCCTTTCGGAGCGGGGTATACAATCCCTGTATGTCCGCGAATCCTATCGGATTCACCGTCGCAATAGGGCGTGGCTATTCCTCCTCGTCGCACCTTGCTCTCGGGCACGATCGACGCACCTCGCCTTCCACAAAACCCATGTGCGACGGGTATATTTGAGTGGACCCGTGATGTTCAGGTCCGCGCTCGACGAGATGATACGGAGGAAACAGATGACCCGGAACAAGCGCTTGGTACTGGCCGCTGCCATTGCCGGCACCACGGCCCTAGCCACCTTCTCGGCCCAGGCCTTCTTCGGTCCCTTCAATGCAATGCGCGGATGGGGCGGCAGCCCATGGGGTTGGGACTACCCCTATTACGGATGGGGCCATCCTTATTACGGAGGTTGGGGCCATCCCTACTACGGTTGGGGTTATCCCTATTACGGCGGCTGGGGCTACCCCCATTATGGGGCCTGGGGCTATCCATACTGGGGCGGTATCCCCCATATCGGTTATCCCGCCCTCACTACACCGACGCCGGCAACTCCTGCGTCCAGCTCCGATAAGTAGTACCCTTCTGCTCCCGCGCCACCGGGCGCGGGAATCCCTTCCCCTCGCCTTTAACCCGCATCGCTCACCGGCTCTACATCTCCGGCGATTGCCGTCCCGGTAATTCGCGGCCGTGCCTGCGTTGCCTTAAGCGAAACTCGTAGCTGCCTTTCCAGGGGCTGTTGACATTTAAAGGGTCCACCCGGCAGACCCCACAATCAAATGGTCAGCTGTCAGGTTTAGAGGACGGCTTATCATCTCGACCGCAGGGAGAGCTCTTACGAAGGATAGGGTGTCGTCTGAGCATAAGATCCCTCCTCCGTCGGGACAAGGATTTCTCGCTGTGCTCGAAATGACAAGCAATGGGTTAGTTCTTAGACAGGCTCCAAGTCTATGCCATTAAGTCAAACCATCGTAGCGGCAAGCGGGACTGATCGAGGTGATGACCCAATGGTGAGTGTTGGTGACACCGGAATCTTCGGACCTACTCCCACGCCGGAGTTGGAAAACCGGGGACGAGTCGTGGTTGGCTGGCGCGAGTGGATGTCGCTGCCCCGTCTTGGGATTCCCGCCATCAAGGCCAAGGTGGATACGGGGGCACGCACCTCCTCCCTGCATGCTTTTTTCACCGAGCACTTTCGCCGCGGCGGCAAAAGCCTGGTACGCTTCGGTGTGCACCCGTTGCGGGAGCGGCAGGACTTGGCCGTGATCTGTGTCTGTGAGTTGTTGGATCAACGGGAAGTGAGCGATTCCGGCGGTTATCGCGAAAAACGTTGGGTCATTGAGACGCCGCTGCGTCTCGGGGATGCCGAGTGGCCGGTAGAGGTAACCCTCACCAACCGCGATTCGATGCTGTTTCGTATGCTCTTAGGATGTACCGCCATGGTCGGGAGGATACTCGTGGATCCGAAGGCGTCTTATCTGGTCGGTGGGCAGCCGGATCTGGGGTCGCTCTATTCGGACTCGGCATCCCACGCTCGAAATCGGAATCGGCCCAATGAAAATCGCCATTCTCTCCCGCAATCCGAAGCTGTACTCCACCAGACGCCTGGTGGAGGCGGCGACCGAGCACGGCCATGAGACTCGGATTCTCGATGTCCTGCGCTGCTATATGGACATCACTTCCCATCGTCCCGGCATTCATTGCTTCAATAACTTTAGTGCGCGAAGCGCATCATAGTTGAAACTATGGACTTTAAGTCCCTTCACTTTCAGTCCGTGGCTTGTCCACGGATGAGGACTTTAGTCCTCCAGACTATGGACTTTCAGTCCATAGTGGTTGATTACAGAGGTGAAGCTGTAACGGGATTCGACGCCGTGATCCCCCGCATCGGTGCCTCGGTGACCTTCTATGGTGCCGCCGTACTGCGCCAGTTCGAGATGATGAATACCTACCCGCTCAACGAGTCCGTCGCCATCACCCGCTCGCGCGATAAGTTACGTTCCCTGCAGCTCCTCTCCCGCAAGGGCATCGGCCTGCCGGTAACCGGATTCGCCCATGCCCCCGACGACATCCAAGATCTGATCAAGATGGTGGGCGGCGCCCCGCTGGTCATCAAGCTGCTGGAAGGTACCCAGGGCATCGGCGTCGTGCTGGCGGAGACCCAGAAGGCCGCTAAGAGTGTGATCGAGGCCTTTATGGGTCTGAGGGCCAACATCCTGGTACAGGAGTACGTGAAAGAGGCAGGTGGTGCGGATATCCGTTGTTTCGTTATCGGCGACAGAGTAGTGGCGGCCATGAAGCGTCAGGCCAGGGAGGGCGAGTTTCGCTCCAACCTCCACCGCGGCGGTAGCGCCAGTCTGATCCGCATCACCCCGGAGGAACGATCCACCGCGGTGCGCGCGGCCAGGACCATGGGGCTCAATGTGGCCGGCGTGGACATACTGCGCTTCAACCATGGACCGGTGGTGATGGAAGTCAATTCCTCGCCGGGGCTGGAAGGTATCGAGACGGCCACGGGAAAGGATGTCGCGGCAATGATCATCCAGTTCATCGAGAAGCACGCGGCCCTGGGAAGGACCCGGACCCGGGGGCGGGGCTGAGCCCTTGGGCGTGCCGCTTACCATCGGCGGTGAGGAGATCGGCCGCGGTACCCGCAAGACCATCCAAGTGCAGCTGCCGCTGCTCTACACCCATACGCCGGTGGTCCTGTCCGTTCAGGTCATCCGGGGACGGCGCGACGGTCCGTGCCTCTTCGTCAGTGCTGCCGTACATGGTGATGAGATCAACGGGGTAGAGACCATTCGCCGGCTGATTCGGTCTCCGGCGCTCAACTACCTGCGCGGTACCCTGATTGGGGTGCCGGTCGTGAACGTCTACGGCTTTGTACGCCAGGCCCGCTACCTGCCGGATCGGCGTGATCTCAACCGTTCCTTCCCCGGCTCCGAGAAGGGCTCACTGACCGCGCGTTTGGCCAACGCCTTTCTCGAAATGGATGTCTCGGCGGCGGCTGAGCCGCCGATCAGTGAGTAAGCAGCTGACCGGCTCGTATCGGGACGGACAAGGCGCGTTCCGGATCGGCACGAGACAGAAGTCTATTTCCTGCGGATTTACCGTCCCTGGCCAGCGGGTTCCGGCGTCCCGGCCGGAACGACGAGCTGAGGTGTCGGTTTGCGTTGTCGTCCTCCTGCCCATCGGCCCTGGTCCTGGATGGACCCCGGTACCAGGGCGTCCAGGGACGGTAAGCCGATACTTACGTTCAGGTGACGCTCACCTCGATCTTGCGTGGGTGTACCTCGGCGCGTTTCGGTATATGCAGGCGGAGTACACCGTCCTTGAGGCTGGCATCGACACGCTCGGTTTCCAGCTCATGACTCAGCGCGAAGCTGCGACTGTAGCGGGTCGCGCGGATATCGGCATAGCGGGCCTCCGTTCCATCCGGCATGTCGAGCTGGATATCACCCTCGATGAGCAAGGAATCTCTGTCCATCTCCAGCCGGAGCCGGTCCTTGGAGACGCCGGGCATATCCGCCTCCAGCGTGATACCCTCGGCATCCTCGAAGATGTTGACCGGGGGGCGCAGCGTTTGAAGGTTCGTGTTCGATTTTTGCATCGGCTTGGATTCAGAGGCTGCCAGGTTGGTTTTCTCGGTCATCGCTCGCATTCCTCCCAGTCACTTCACTTGAATGCGGCGCGGCTTGGAGGCCTCACGCCGCTGCACCGAAATGCGTAATACCCCGTCCAGATAGCGGGCATCGACCCGTTCCGGATCCGTGTCGTCTGGCAACGAAATCACGCGCCGAAAAGGGCCGCTGAAGCGTTCCCGGCGGTAGTCGTTGATATTCTCCGGGGTATCCACCTTGCGCTCACCGGCTATGGTGAGCAGGTTCTGTTGAATGGAAATATCCAACGTCTTCGGGTCGAGGCCCGCGGCGAACAGATAGACGTTGACGGCGTCGCTGGTTTCTCCGACGTTGATAGGGGGATAGGTACCCCGGGCAACGGCTCGGATCCCGGAAGGCCAGGTCCGGGAGCCGAACAGCTCATCCACCTCCTGCTGGAGGCGCCTAAAGCCGTCGAACAGGTCGCCTTCATAGTCGCTCAGACTTCCAAACATCTTTGCACCTCTTCACGCTTGGTTACACAGGCCCAAGCCTGTGTTACGAGTGGGTCCTAGCCCCGGTTAGGACCGAGACTGTTTCTAAAAAACGGCAAAGTCGAGTGTCAGTCGCACCATTGCCGGCGAACGTAGAATATAGTCTTTCCCCCCGCTTTCAAGGGACTCTTCTGCAACCGGGTGAACGCCCAGAAACCTTTCCGAAAACATGACCTTAGCAACCCCGGCTGCCTACAGTCCGGCCGACGCTCTAGTCCGCTTGTCGATCGGCAAGAAATTTATATGCGCTCACCCCGCAGTAGGCATCGTCGATTCACCGCACGCCGGGTGCCTGCTATGATTTGGACCCTATTGCAAGCCCGACCGGCAACCGCAGAATACTTGCCGGGTGCCGGAGCAATCCTGAATGATATGGCGCAGTTTGGGGGAACGGATGCGTTGCGTTATGCCGCGGTCGGCGCCGTGCCTGTCCGGGCACGGTCCTGGGTTGTTTGGTGGTGGTTGTGAGAAAAGATCCTTACCTAGCGTCGGGACAAGTCCGGCGTGTTGGGTTACGGGGCGTTCAGCCCTGTCACTGTGCTTCGGGATTAGACAGGTGTTGGGCACGGGCCATCCCATTGATGCGGTTCGCCGTGGCCCCGCCCCTGGGGCCACTGCTCTCCACATCCTACACCCAACGCGAGGTCCGCGCGGACAGGCTACGCGGGGGGTTATATGGGTGTAGGTTGCGTTAAGACGCCGGCATGACCTAAGCAGATGATCAGCGAACCTTTGGGCGTCGAACGCAACACGTCAAATTTCACAAACAACGCCAAATAATTCAGGATTGCTTTTAACCAAAAGCTTCTTAGACAAGGCTGGAGGCTGGGGCCATGCAAACATTGGTGGGGGATATCGGCGGCACCAAGACCGTCCTGGCGATTGCCGAGATGGATGCCGATGGCACCCGTCTGATCGGTGAGCGGCGCTACGCCAGCCGTGATTTCGCCTCCCTGGAGGAGGTGGTCGCCCGCTTTTTCGCGGAAATGGGCAGGACTTGCGAGACCGCGGCCCTTGCCGTGGCCGGACCGGTACAGGATGACCAGAGCGAAATCACCAACCTCTCTTGGGCCCCGAGTGCCCGTCACCTGGAACAGGCCCTGGGTCTGCGCATGGTGCGCCTGCTCAATGACCTGGAGGCCATGGCCTGGGGTATCGCCGCCCTGAGTCCCGAGGATCTCGATGTGCTCCATCCGGGTGAGCCGGACCCAGTAGGCAATGCCTGTGTGGCGGCGGCCGGGACCGGCCTGGGAGAGGCGGGTCTGTATTGGGACGGGACCTGCCACAGACCGTTCGCAACCCAGGGCGGCCACGCGGATTTTGCCCCCCGCGACGATCGAGAGTTAGCGCTGTTGCTCAGGCTCCAGGGTCGTTACGGCTATGTGAGCTGGGAGCGTGTGGTTTCCGGGATGGGGATCGCGGATATCTATGACTTTTTGCGGGAACGACATGGCCCCGGCAGCTCGGACCCAGTGCGGGAGGTAGCGGTCGAGGCCAAGCCGGCGGCCATCGCGGCTGCGGCCACGGACGGGTCCTGCCCCGTCTGTGTGGAGACCATGCAGCGCTTCATGGACTTCTATGGTCGTGAGACGGGTAACCTGGCCCTCAAGCATATGGCCGTCGGGGGTGTCTATCTGGGCGGCGGCATTGCCCCCAAGAATCTCGATCTGCTGCGCCGGGGCCCTTTCCTCGCGGCATTTTTCGACAAGGGCCCCATGACCGCGCTGATGCGACGCATACCGGTCAAGGTCATCCTTGAACAGCGGGCGCCGCTGTTCGGGGCGGCGCGTTTTGTGGCCGTCGGCTGACCCCCTCTACCGTAGCCGTGCTATTTCAGCCGCAAATGAACGCGAATCAACGCAGCTCGGTCGCCATCGGCATAAATTGTCCCGGATAAAAAATCATGACCCAACTCGAGATACAACAAGCCGTCGAGTCGATCTGGAGCCTGTTTCGGGAAACCGACCGGCGTCTCGATCAGCGCAGGGAAGAGACCCGACAGGAGATCGCGGCCCTCTCCGCGCAGACCCGTGCGGCTCAGGAGCTCTTTACCGGCCAGTGGGGCCGATTGCTCGAGGCCCTGGTGCGGCCGGGGGTGGTCGAGCTGTTCCAGGCGCGGGGAATCCGCGGTCAACCGCAGCCTGGAGCGGCCACGGATGCGCCAGGGCGGAGAGAGATGGAGATCGACCTGCTGCTGGTGAACGGGGATGCCCTGGTGGTGGTGGAGGTCAAGAGCACCCTGCGGGTAGACGATGTGCGTACGCTCGTCAAGGACCTGAAGCGGTTTCCGGAGTTCTTTCCCGAATACCGGGACTATCGCCTGTTCGGGGCGGTCGCCGCCCTCGCCATCAATGAGTCTGCGGACCGATATGCCTATCGCCAAGGGCTGTTCGTGCTGACCCTGGGGCGGGAAGGGCTCGTCACTTTATGCAATGATGATGCCTTCCGGCCACAGGATTTTGCCGCCGATGACGGCAGCGGGAGCATCACCCCCTGACCCAATGCCCTCCAACCCAATGCTACTGAGAAGCTGTCCGATTAAAAGACGCCAGGTCCCTCGCTACGCTTCGGAGTGACAGAACCATCTCGCTTCGGGGTGGCGAAACATGCACCCTTGTCATTTCGAGCGGAGCGAGAAATCCTGGTCCCGACGGAGGAGGGATCTTATGCCCAGACAACACTGTTACTTCAATAAGATCTCTCCCTGCGGTCGCAATGACAATCAGCAAAATTAGATGGAATGACTCCCTAGGCACAGGATGAATCCGTCGCAAATCAACCCCCTACGTGAGCAGGTAGGGACCTGGATCGAGTCCGATCGGGTCCAGGGCCTGATCATCGGTCTTATCGTGCTCAACGCCATCATTCTCGGACTGGAGACCTCCCAGTCGGCGATGGAAGGGTTCGGTGGGCTGCTGCACGCGCTCGATCATGGCCTCCTTGCCGTTTTCGTCGTCGAGATCGGACTCAAGCTCTATGCCCGGGGGCTGGGCTTCTTTCGCGAACCTTGGAACCTCTTCGATTTCGTGGTCGTGGGGGTCGCCCTGATCCCCACCAGCGGTCCGCTCGCGGTGCTGCGCGCCTTGCGGGTGCTGCGGGTCCTGCGGCTGATTTCCATGGTGCCGCGGCTGCGCTTCGTGGTGGAAGCCCTCCTGCGGGCGGTTCCGGGCATTTCCTCCATCGGTCTGCTCATGCTGATCCTGTTTTATGTCTTCGGGGTCATGGCTACCAGCCTGTTCGGCAGCAAGTTCCCGGAGTGGTTCGACACCATCGGGGATTCCATGTATACCTTGTTCCAGATCATGACGCTGGAAAGCTGGTCCATGGGTATCGTGCGTCCGGTGATGGCCGAGTACCCCTACGCCTGGCTGTTCTTCATCCCCTTCATCCTGGTGACCACCTTCACCATGCTCAACCTGTTCATCGGCATCATTGTCGATACCATGCAATCCATGCACAGCATGGAACACGACCAGGAGCACATCGAACAGGTCGTCCATGAAGACACCTCATCCATCAGGGTAGAGGTGCGGGCCCTGCGTGAAGAGATTCTGGCGTTGCGGCAAGCCTTGTCTGACAAGGAATAATGATTTGCGTTGATTCGCGTTCATTGCTTCAATAACTTTAGTGCGCGAAGCGCATCATAGTTGAAACTATGGACTTTAAGTCCCTTCACTTTCAGTCCGTGGCTTGTCCACGGATGAGGACTTTAGTCCTCCAGACTATGGACTTTCAGTCCATAGTGGTTGATTTGCGGAAGAAATAATTCCCGATGGCAGAACCAATGTTATCGGTATTTCGGCACCGCCGTATTATGTCCCAAGGTTGCATTAATGCGTCTGGCTCTGCGACTCCTGCTCACCCTCTTACTCCTCCCCATAGCCCAGGAGATACAGGCACTCAAGCTCGAAGTGCGGGTCGAGGGACTGACCGGTGAGTACGAGAAATACGAGAAAAACGTGCTGGCACTGCTCGGGATCTATCAGGAACGTAAGGACAAGGATCTCTCGGTGGCGCGGCTCGAGGCCCTGCACCGGCGGGCCCCCGATCAGATCCGCAAGGCATTGGCGCCCTTCGGTCTCTATCGGGTGCAGGTGAAGGATACCCTGACCCGGCCGCCGGCCGCGGACGGGACCTGGGTAGCCGACTACCAGGTGGTTCCGGGCGAGCCCGTTCGGGTGGGCCAGGCGAAGGAATCCGTCGACTACTGCATCACAGGTCCAGGTGCCGAGGATCCCATTTTTCCTAAAGAGTTTCCTATGCAACCGGGACATGTGCTGCTGCATTCGGAGTACGACAAGGCCACTGATCATATCCGCGGTCTGGCTGCCCGACACGGCTATCTGGATTATGAGCTGACCCGCAATCGGGCCCTGATCGACCTGGACAATTACGAGGCCATCATCCAGTTCCACCTCGAGATCGGTCCCAGTTACTACCTGGGCGATGTGAGCTTCACCCAGGACCTGCTCGACGACCGTCATCTTGCGCGGTTCGTCGGCTTCGAACCTGGAGCTCACTACGACCCAGAGGCACTACTGACCCTCCAGGGCAATCTGCTCGGGACGGAGTACTACGAGCGGGTGGAGATCGTCCCACGCAAGGAAAAGGCCGGAGAGGACCGAACCGTTCCCATCGAGGTAATCGCTACCCCCAACAAGGCCAACAAGCACCGCTTCGGTTTCGGTTACGCCACCGACATGGGTCCCCGCGTGACCTTGGAGTGGCGCCGCCGTTACCTGACCCGGTGGGGTCACACCTTCAAGCTGGAAACCAATATTTCGCAACCTTTCCAAAGATTAAAAGGCGATTACCGGATTCCCATCGGCAACCCCCTGCGCGACTACATCACCATCCGCCCCGACCTACGCTCCTACGACATCGCGAGCCAGAAGGGAAACACCCAGACCTTGCAAGTCGCCCACTCGGTGGTCACTCCGGGCGGCTGGCGGCGTACCACCGGCATCGACTACCGGCGGGAGCAGTTCGAGGTCGCCGCGGACGATGCGGAGTTGGTCAACGAGCTGGTGCCCAACATCACCTGGTCCAAAACGGTTACCGACGACCCCGTTTACACCACCAATGGCTATCGCATCAAATTTGCCCTCCTCGGCACCACCCAAGGGCTGATCTCCCCCGCCTCCTACCTGAGCGGGAGTGCACGCGTCAAGTGGATAAAGAGTTTTCTCGATAATTACCGTTTCATCGCCCGCTCGGATCTGGGGGCGAGCTGGGCCAACAGTGTTTTTGATCTGCCCGCCAGCCGTCGCTACTTCGCCGGCGGTGACAACAGCATCCGCGGCTGGGCCCTGGACGTGCTGGGTCCCGACGACCCCATTACCAAGGAGGCCGTCGGCGGGCGCTACCTGGCGGTGGGGAGTCTGGAGCTCGAACGCCGCATCAGGAGTAACTGGAGCGGAGCCGTCTTCACGGATTTCGGCAATGCCTTCGACCCGGATTTCACCCGCCAGGTAGAGGTTGGCGCCGGCCTCGGGATCCGCTGGCGCTCGCCCCTCGGACAGATTCGCCTGGACGTGGCCTTTGCGCTGACCAAGGAAGGCAGCCCGGCTCGCCTCCATATCGTGATCGGCCCGGATCTGTGAATGAGACGGACCCGACATGCAAGAAAAATAGACAGAAACCGAATATTAGGGACATCATTCAGTTGCCCTGTATAAGCATCCTGTAAATCCTGTGTAATCCTGTTAATCCTGTACCATTAGTCAGCGCCTCTCGACGACACCGAATCATTCAGGATTGCTTTTAACCAGACAGCTTCTGAGTCAGAGGGAACAACGACGTGAAAAAAACCGGCCGCCAGATCGTCACCTTCGACTGGGCCATCAAAATCATCCTGCGCGACAAGGCCAATTTCGATGTCCTGGAGGGTTTTCTGACCGCTCTGTTCGGACGAACGGTGGTCATCCTCGATATGCTGGAGAGTGAGAGCAACCGAGGTGACGACCGCGATAAATACAATCGGGTGGATCTTCTCCTGGCCAAGACCGAAGACGGCGAGCGGATCATCGTCGAGGTGCGATACCTCTCGGAGATGTCCTATCTCAGGCGCCTGGCCTACGGCACGGCCAGGACCATGGTCGAGACCCTGAAATTGGGCGAGCCCTACACCAATCTCAAGAAGGTCTACTCCATCAGTCTCCTCTATTTCGACGTCGGCCAGGACGGTGACGACTACATCTACCATGGCAAGACCGAGTTCACGGGGTTTCATACCCACAATCCCGTGACCTTGAAGAGATCCCTGGTCGGCGACCAGATTCGAATCGGTGAGACCAATATCTTTCCCGAGTACTATCTGATTCCCCTGAAACGCTTTACGGATGTGGTCCGGGACGACCTGGATCAGTGGGTCTATGCCTTCAAGAACAACGAGGTGTTGGACGAATTCAGCGCCCCCGGTATCGGGGCGCTAAAGGAAAAATTCGATTACCTGAAGATGGATGAACGGGAGCGGCGCAGGTTCGAAAAGCATATGGATTATGTCTGATCCGAGTGGGGAGTGATCGAGTATGCCAGACGGTACCCCGAAGACTTCAGACAGGAAGGGCTGAGGGCAGGGTTTGCGAAAGGACGTGAGGAGAGACTGGAGGAGGGGCTGGCGAAAGGACGCAAGGAAGGAGTTGCGGAGGGACGCGAGGAAGAAAGGAGAATCCTCGTCAAGTCTCTGTACGACCATGGGATAGCCATTGAGATCATTGCTGTATCGGTTGGACTCTCCGAACCGGCAATACGCCGGTTGCTTGATGACATGAGCGATTTATGACAAGCATCACAGGTTACGAAGACGACGTGGTTGCCTGGGCCACGGAGCAGGCAAATCTGCTGCGTGAGGGACGGTTCGACCAACTGGACCGAGAGCATTTGGCTGAGGAGATCGAAGACGTGGGCAAAAGCGAACAGCGGGAACTCGCCAGCCGCATGACGCGATTGCTGGCACACCTCCTCAAGTGGCAGCAGCAACCGGAACGCCGAGGTGCAAGTTGGCAAATTACCATCCGCAACCAGCGTCGCGGTATCGCCCGGCGTCTGAAGGAAACGCCGAGCCTACGTCCCAAGCTCGCCAAGCCTGACTGGTGGGCAGGCGTGTGGGACGACGCCACGGCTCAAGCGGCAGAAGAAACCGGACTCTCCGATTTTCCCGAGACCTGCCCCTGGGACGCAAGCGAAATCCTGAATCAGGAGTGGTTGCCGGAGTAGGGCGGGACTCGGCTTGCCGTAGGGTAAGCTGGGATATTGGAATCGTTCAGCAGTGGTTCTGTCGGGAGGATACTCTTTGGGCTACAACCGAAATTCCTCCCTTCCGGACCTAGTTGGCGCACTTCCTGGGTTAAGGTCATACGAGTCGATTTCGACACTTTCGACGTATCCCCTACTTCGACCCAGGGAAATAAGATTAAAGCCGCGTCTTCCTCCATCGGTGCGCAGATTCTTACCCAGATGGGTCGTAGGAGCCATTACCCGAAGAAACTCATTCTTACTTAGAATACCTTTCCTGTCCTCTCCAGCACTCAACTGCCAATCCTGTCTCCTCACATCACGCTTGTGTCCATGTCCATGGACAAAAATCCGTGTTTTGGTAGTTTGAAGGAACTTCGCAACCTCCGGCCAATTGGAGATTGAGACAATTTCCGAATCATTCGACTCCAAATTTTGGGTCTCCGGTGGCCCGTGATGACAGAAAGCAATGGAAAAGACCTTATCTGAACGGCTTCGTCCCCGAGCTAGCTCCTTTAAAGTGCTTTGAGGTAGTTCCGCCACAGATGGATTCCCACAAGTTATCGCGCCGGCACTATTCAACAAGTAAAACCGTACTCCCAGGTGACGGAAACTATCGTTGATCCAGCACAAATCGATTGCGTCCTTCCAATTAGGATCACCGGTAAGGTTCCAGGCAAAGTCCTGAAACGGCTGCAGTGCGTATCGAATATGATCTTTCCTTTTCGCTGAAGTATCTTTCACGGTCGGTTTGAGAGATTCGAAGTCGTAATCGACTAGATCTGCTGCTGCCAGACGCAGATTGACATCATGATTGCCTGGAACGAGCAGGATACGTTCCCTCCAATCGCCTCGATTTGGGAGAAATTCGCCCAGCAAGGTCTCCAGCCTCTCTGACGCAACGGCAAATTCATCAGGGTGCCCCTGGTAGGTGATATCACCGGTAATGGCGATGAAATGGATATCGGGTTGAATCTTATCTACGAAATCGGCAATTTCCTCCTCGGTCATCGAAGCCCACCCATCTGTGTCTGGATCTCCGTATTGCGGATCTGACAAATGCAGAATGTGTAAAGCCTCATCGTCCGCAAGCTGGAGCGCTCCATAGCGTCGATGGCGAGCAATGGCAAGTCGGAGCTGTTGTCGAATGCCTTTGATTCTGGCTTCCGACCCTGCTTCCGCCAGGTCGTTGAGAATCAGGATCTGGACAAAATGGGCCTCTTTCGATTGTGCAAGAACTTCTTGGATTCGAGTCGTTGTTTTGGCATCATCCCCCCAATACTGACTAGCCAAAACAATGGGAGCGCGTCCCTTTATGCACTGTACTGCCTCCGCAAGCGGCATATCATTCCAATGCGTCAAGTTGACATCGAGCAACACGGCATCAAATTCTTCAAAATGTGCGCGTTCGAATTCTTCTCGCTTGCCGATCAAATCCCACTTGAAATCAAGAGCGTCTTCGATATCGAGCAGCTTCTCGTATCGGTTTTTATTGAGATTGGGATCGTCGTCTGCAACCAATATTCGGAAGTGATTCATTGCTTCAATAACTTTAGTGCGCGAAGCGCATCATAGTTGAAACTATGGACTTTAAGTCCCTTCACTTTCAGTCCGTGGCTTGTCCACGGATGAGGACTTTAGTCCTCCGGACTATGGACTTTCAGTCCATAGTGGTTGATTTCTGGATACCTAAGGGTATGAATGCCCCTCGGAATACTTGCAACCCACTGTTCAGCAACGTTTTAGCGGTCTCCTTGCATTTTCGTAGATCAATTGATTGGGTAGGATCATCTTTATAAGCTCTTTCTGCCTCAGCAATCTCCTTTTTAAGCGTCTCGGCGAGTTCGCCGATTTCCTCAGATCTCACCCAAAAGTCATCCTTGTATTCTTTCTTATATCCAGAATCATTGCGTAACCAGAATGGATCGAGCCTCTGCGTGATTCCATGAAGTCTCACAGCGCTTTCCTTGGCTCTATCAAAGTAGGCTTGGTTATTGGAATTGCTTTCCTCAGGTAGGTTTGCAAGCCGGCTAAGGTAAGGCGAGTAGCTTTCTGATTGACCCGCCAGGATCTCCCTATAAAGGCGGTGATAGAGATCGAGTCGGTTCTCAGGTGGCGTCTTCGAGTCCTTTCCACCAAGCTCGACCGAATCACTGTATCGACGCGGCTTGAAACGACCGATATTTATTCCGAGCACGAAACAAATCTCAAGCAAGACCCAAAAATCGAGATTGATCTCTTTTAAGAGGCTTGCAATAGGAGTGTTGTCATTCTCATGGCTTTCCAACTCTCTAGTCAATCGCGGTATTACCCTTTCGAGAACACGATCACCGTAGGCAACCAAAGTAAGAGCAGCCAAAGCAGTATTTCTGTCATCTTTCTTCGCGTCATATAGCGCACGTGCTAATTCATATCCTAGGTCTGTCGCCAACTCCGTGTCGAACTCCCCGAAAAACAACAACAACTGCGTCGATAGAATCTGGATCTTTACCTCGGGTGAAAGATCTTCTGTTTGCAATAAACGAAGAGGAAGGTCATCTCTGGATGTGATCGAATACAGCTCCGTAATCCAGGCCGCTAGTCCGACAGAGTTCGTCAATCGTATCATTTGATCGCGCCCGCCTGCTTGACGGTAACGAGCCGAATATTTCTTGTCCGGTTCGTCCGGTACGATCCCGAATTTGCGTTCCGCTTTTTCTAAGTCGAAAGGTATTGGGCGTAGACCGCCATCGCCCCACTCGGTAGCTGGATTGCGCTCCGACCAGTTTTCCTGCCAGGAATGAACCCTTACGCGATTTTCTCGGATGTACAGGCGCTGCGAAAGGTCTATTGCGCGCCCAAGCCCACGGCATAGCGGACAATGCCCTTGACTTCCCAGGGCAGGAGCATCTAGTCGCCAATAGCATGCATTTTTGGTTCCGTCGTCACGATCGGTAGAACGATTTACATGATAGGCGGAGGGAAGTCGTTGCCGGTCGAGCATTACCAGAGAATAAATGTTCCGAAAGCCGATATTGTGCAAGAGGCTCTTGATCTCTGAATAGGTTCGCCCACTGATCATCGCGTCATCGAAAAAAACGACTGGCGGTGTTTCAGGTTGTTTTGAGTGGTACAGAATTTCCAGACGCTCCAGCGTGAGGCCAGAAATCTGGAGGCCGGAACCTCCGCGATGTCGTCGCAAAGGTAGAATGGGAATGCACCGGGAATATATGTCGCTGCGCTTTGCCTCATCGTCAACCAAGGCCAGAAAGCAGTCGATTACATGATCGGTTACGGGATGTGACGGAAAGATGAGCAGTGCATTGCTGTGTGCAAGACTTTCCGGAAGGAACCTGCGGAATTTGTCTTGGTGAATTGCTCGAAAGAGTGATTGTCCGGTTTCACAAAGATGCTCTTTTCGGATATCAAAAACGCGGAACAAGTTGGCGTAGATATAGCGCCCCAATGCCCCTCCGATGACCAGGCTGATTTTGTCGATCTCGGTGTCAAAGGCCAGCAGCAGGTTGATGGAAAGCAGCTCGTGATGCCCTCCGTAGCTCTAGTGGCCTATCTTCATCGGGCTCCGGCTCGCATCCTGCCAAGTCCGATAGCTATCCTTGGGTGAATCTTCGTAGATCGGTTTCTCGTTCTCTTCGAAACGAGGCATGAGATATGCTTTCCAACCGTCCCTCGCGATTGCCGAAGAGCGGCCTACTCTTTGGTAGAGCTCCCTTGGTCGCTTCTCAGGTTCTCGACAGTCGGACGGGGATTCACCCCGTGTCGGGGCCAGCCAGGGCAGGAGGTAGAATCCTTTTGCCTTTCCGCTCGGATGCCGAAAAAAATGGAATATCGTTGGTGTTTCCGAATCTCGATTGAGCCGCTCGGTCAGACCACTCACTTGGACGCTTCCTACCTGCACCTCGACTGGTAGATTGCCGCTTCGATGCGAGGGACTTCCTATCCTCGGCCGCTGCTGAGCACGAAACCGGACGCTCAGACTTTCAACCAGGGAATCAAGAGGGGTAAGCTTGCAGTCGCGTTCTGGAAACAGGGCAGTCAGCCGTTCCAGACACAAGCCGTAGATCTCGCGGTAGACCGGGAAGGTCAGTGTTCTGGGAAAATCGAGATAGCCGTCGAGGCAAAGCTGATTGTGCCAATCTACCCACTCGTACACAAAGGGACCAGGGGTATCGTGATTGCCTTTGGACAGCATGAAATCGCCTGACTCGAATGCGGTTGACTGATTTTCGACGTTTACGCCAACGGTCTGCCACAACCGGCGTGCATCATGTAATCGGATAATTCGATGATAATCGACGAGCCGGGTAAAGTGATGCTGCCCTGGATTACGGTTGTCTTTGACGAATCGCTCGGTCTGCTTCCTCTGCTCGGTATACAGACCCTTAATATCCTGCTCTAACACACATGCACGCAGATCCTGTGTAACGAGGATAATGCACCGGGGACGTTGTGGAAGCTGTGTGAGTAGTCTTCCTGCTCTGTGGATCGCGGCAAAGTAGGTCAGAGCCTCATCCGACGGAATATCTCCCACCAGCAAAGTACCGCCAGGTGCCAGGCAACCAGAGACCAGAACCTGCTCAAGGCGATCTTGGATACTATTCTTCATCCAATCCCGAGCTGGCAAGATCATTACGCTGGAAGCCGGCTTGTCCTTGAATGCTTCCACATTGCTCCATTCCTTACCGCTTAGACGTCAGTCGTGGACCGGAAGATCATTGAGCGACGACACGTCTTCATACCCTTCGCGCAACCTGCCAAGTAATGGGTCTCGATGCTCGCGTAGTGTCATGCCCTGCCATTGGCCCGTGACTGCGGTGTCCATCCGATCCAGCCAAGATAAGCGAGCCGTCCACGCCAACCCCCGGATCGGTACCATCCCGTTGCTGGATGCCTCGCAATCGACGGTGAAACGCCCGACTGGTGTCGTGTCAGATTGAGTCATAGGCAACGGAAGCTCCTTGTCCCACCAAGTGTCTTCGTCGCGGCTCCTCAGATAGTCCTTAGCAGGTTCTAGTAACTGCCGTATGAGGTAAAGACCTCCGAACTCAGTGGGGCGGTCTTTCTTGCTGCTGAACCCATCACGAAAAACCGCCGTCATAGCCCTGTGAAGCGGATTAGGTGACGTATGCAGATACCTCAATGCCCTCTGATTCTGCGATTCGTCGCACGAGGCCAGCGCCAGCATCCAATATGTAGACCTCAAAGAATCCCGTCCTTACCCTCGCAAAACTATGGTGCTTTAGGATATTTCCCAGTAGAGCCATAGAATGTGGGTCTTCCTCGCGTCTAATGTGTTCTTCGAGCACCTTCCATGCGCTCGGAGCCTGACCCAAACCGCCTTCCCGGTAGCGCACATACACCCCGGCTAAACCCGCACCATCGTAGGCGTGTTCCGCGATGTTATGCAGCGTCTCGCGCAAAAACATCTTTAGGCGATATTTCAGTCCGCGCTGCGCCCAGCCGGGTACCTTGTCAGCTACTACCGGTGATATCTGGACGTCCAAGGCACGCTCTACCCATTGGTCGATATGAATAGTCGTTTCGGTTCCGTGGTCATGGCAGGCAAAGGAAAGCAGCTTAGCCGGTAGGCATGTGCTCTCCTCGAAAGCGAGCGGTGCCCAAAGCTCTTGAAGTTTTTCAAAGTCGTCAGGAACAAACTTGTCGGGACCTAGCCGTGTAGGGCGCAAATTGGCGCTATCTACCGACAGCCTAGACGGTGGGACAAATGGCTTACGCTGCACAAGGAGTTCGAGAACCCCCTCTTTAGCCAGAAATTTGAGCAGTCGCGTGCGTTCGAGACGTTCTGGATTCGTTTGCGGAGCCTTCGGGCACACTTCCGGTAGGCTAATGCTCACTCCTTTGCTCGCATCCTCGAACCGAGCTAGTTCCAATGCCAAGGAAAGCAGAGGAAGGGGATCTGCCCAACAGCAAGAAGAGAGATCTACATGGCATGCATCGATAGTGCGGGTACCCCACTGACCTTTTTCAAGTGCTTGTTGAACCTCTCCGAACCAAGCAGCCCACCCCCTTTCGCTGAAATCCTCGCCAATTATTAGCTCCATCTCTGTCGCTGCTCTCCAGCGGAGATCGAATGGCCTCGGGAGGTGAGGACGATTCTGACTATTGTATTTTTCTAATGCCATTTTTTAGCTTCTTGTAAAAGTGTTATTTATGCCGGTCGCTAGTTATCGGGTCCCAAATGATTGCGTGGATTTTTCTGAAAAGATGGCGTTGCTGTGAGTACCATTTCTAGAGTGTCTGCAAGGGCATTTTGTGGTACAAGCCTTTCTCTGTGAAGTGGTGATTATACAGGTGAACAAGCTGTTTGAGAGTTGACTAGAAGGAGGAGGAATCAAAACGGTGGATATGCAGCACGTCGGCGATTTCGATCACGGACTCACCGATCCGATAGTCGCTCTGTAGCAGTAGGTCGAGGGCTGCAACGCAGATGGTGTCAATCCCCGAAGCTCAGCCATGCTGACGAGGGCTGCGACACCGACAACCTGAGGTCCGACACGTTTGGCCTCACGGCGGGCAAGACGGTCATCAAGCAAGAGTAGTGTGGGTTCGCTGCGCGAGACTACTGTTCGGATACGGCTGGTTTCGCCTGCTCCCAAGTGGGGATAGTAGGACTCCGTGAGAGAAGTCCGAGTTCCTGAAGTCAACCCTTATCAGTAGCTCTCTAGATAAGTACCTCATCGCCGCCTCCCTTACCGGCAAAAATCTCCTTGACGACTTCCGAAGTCACGGTAACTATGCCAAACAGCTCCCACAGCCAGACGGGTCTTGCGATATGTGCCAATCCGGTCAGAGAACCAGTATCGCTCAGGACCGGGCGAACCATTGCACTATCAGAGAAGACAATAACGTGAAAAAAACCGGCCGCCGGATCGTCACCTTCGACTGGGCCATCAAGACCATCCTGCGCGACAAGGCCAACTTCGATGTCCTGGAGGGCTTCCTGACCGCTCTGTTCGGACGAGCGGTGGTCATCCTCGACCTGCTGGAGAGCGAGAGCAACCGAAGTGACGACCGCGACAAATATAGTCGGGTGGATTTGCTAGCCAAGACCGACGACGGCGAGCGGATCATCGTCGAGGTGCAATACCTCTCGGAGATGTCCTATCTCAGGCGCCTGGCCTACGGTACGGCCAAGACCATGGTCGAGACCCTCAAGCTGGGCGAGCCCTACACCAATCTCAAGAAGGTCTACTCCATCAGCCTCCTCTATTTCGACGTCGGCCATGACGGTGACGACTACATCTATCACGGCAAGACCGAGTTCACGGGGTTTCATACCCACAATCCCGTGACCTTGAAGAAATCCCTGGTCGGCGAGCAGGTCCGCATCGGTGAGACCAATATCTTTCCCGAGTACTATCTGATTCCCCTGAAACGCTTTACAGATGTGGTTCGGGACGACTTGGATCAGTGGGTCTATGCCTTCAAGAACAACGAGGTCCTGGACGAATTCAGCGCCCCCGGTATCGGGGCGCTAAAGGAAAAATTCGATTATCTGAGGATGGATGAACAGGAGCGCAGAAGGTTCGACAAGCATATGGATTGTGTCCGATCCGAGTGAGGAACGATCGAGGATGCCCGACAGGAAGGGCGCGAGGAAGGACTGGAGGAGGGGCTGGCGAAGGGACTGAAGGAAGGGCGCAGGGAAGGGCGCGAGGAAGGGCTTGCGAAAGGACGCGAGAAAGAAAGGAGAATCCTCGTCAAGTCTCTGTACGACAATGGGGTAGCCATCGAGACCATTGCTGTATCGGTTGGACTCTCCGAACCGGCAATACGCCGGTTGCTCGATGAGGCGTGATGGATAACTATCAACGGCCCCTCGGCCCGGACCTATGAACGAGACCGCCCAGGATCCGGATACCACTCAGGCGACCGACCAGGCAGCCGACCCGCCGGAGGCACAACCCCCTGTTACGGCGAAATCCGGTCGCCGGTCCTGGTTGCGGGTTCCGTTCACGTTCCTGTTGCAGGCGGTTTTGCTGCTCCTGCTGGCGGTCTTTTGGGTGTTGGGCACCCAGAGCGGGTTGCGGTTCACCCTCTCCCTGGTGGAGGAGCTGGCGCCGGGTCTGCTTCAGGTGGAGCGGGCCGACGGGCGCATCCTGGGGGATCTGCACCTCGATGGGCTGAATATTCGGCCCCCCGGCGTGGTGCTAAGGTTCAGCAACCTGGATCTGCGTTGGAGCCCCCTGGCGGCCCTGACCACCCGCACCCTGCGGATCTCCGAGCTCAGCGCCCGTGAGTTGGACATCGCGATCGTCCCTTCTGGGGACGAAGAAAAGGACGAAGAAGCGGCGTCCGGCCCCATCGAGCTGCCGGAGATCCGCCTGCCCCAAGGGATCGAGCTGGAGCTGGAGCAGGTCCTGGTCGGACGGCTGAGTATCAGTACCTTGCATGGGGGCACCCTGCATGAGGATTCTCGCTTTCGCATCGACCGAATCGGGCTGGCCGCGCGCTGGTCGGGCAGTCAGGTCACTGTGAAGGGGCTGACCCTCGCCCTCCCGGAGCCGCGTCTGGAGGCCGGCGCCCAGGGTGAGGTAGACCTGACCGGCGACTATCCGCTGGCGCTGGGACTGACCTGGAATCTGACCCAGGAGCCGGTATTGGCACTGGCCGGCACGGCAATGATCGACGGTGACCTCGATACGCTGTATGTGAAAAACGACCTGACGGGGTCGGCACAGGCTGAAGTCCGAGCCCTAGTCTCGGGGGTCCTGGATCGCCTGCGCTGGGCGGGCGAGGTACGCATCCGAGGCATCGATCTGCCCGCGCTCCGGACCGACCTGCCGATGCTGGATCTGAGCGGAACCCTGACCACCGGCGGTGACCTCGACGACGCCTGGGTGCAGGGAAACCTGGTCGGCACGGCCCTGGATCTGCCCGATCTCGGACGCCTTCAGGCCACCTTGGACATCGGCTGGCGGGACGGGATTCTCGACATCGCGGATCTCAAGCTGACTGAGCACAAATCCGGTGCCCGGCTTACCGTCGGCGGAGCGCTGGACCTCTCGGACCCCGCGGGCAAGGTCGATCTGCAGGCTACTTGGAAAGGGCTACGCTGGCCCCTAGTTGGGGAGCCTATCGCCGAGTCTGGACAGGGCGCGCTCCAGGCCGATGGGACCCTCGATGAATTCAGCTATCGGCTCTCTTCCGAGGTGTCGGGCCGAGATTTCCCCGCGGCAAAGCTACAACTCGTAGGGACAGGCAATCAAAAAGCCGCACAGATCGACCAGCTGCGGATCGACACCCTGGACGGGACGATCGAGACCAAGGGCCAGGTCGCCTGGTCGCCGGAGCCGGGCTGGGCCCTGACCCTGACTGCGGACGGGCTCGACCCCGGCGTTCAGTGGCCGCAGCTGCCGGCACGGGTCGGGCTCGAGCTGACCAGCGAGGGCAACCCGGATGCCTTCGGGTACGACCTGGAAGCCGGGATCAAGAGCGAGACCCTGCCTGCGGCGACCCTCGCACTCAGCGGCCGGGGCAACCTCGAGGGCACCCGCATCCAGGACCTGCGCCTGGACACCTTGGGCGGATACCTCCAGGCCATGGCGGATGTGACCTGGGCCCCCGCGGTGACCTGGGACGCGGAGCTCACAGTCGCGGACCTGTATCCCGGTCGGCAGTGGCCCGAATGGGGTGGTGTTTTGGACGGGCGCATCTCGAGTACAGGTAAGCTGGCGGACGGAGGCCCCGAGCTCGGCGCCCAGATAGCATCCCTCACCGGCAAGCTGCGGGGCTATCCGGTAGACGCCATAGCCGGGATACGGATGCAGGGTAGCGAGATCCGAATCGACACGCTGCGCGTCGCCTCGGGCCCCAGCCGCTTGCAGGCTAGCGGCGCGGTGGGCGAGCGGCTGGACCTGACGGTGAACATCAGTTCGCCGGATCTCAAGAGTCTACTTCCCGACGCCCAGGGCAACATACAGGCAGACGGGGCCGTGACCGGCACCCTCGCGGCCCCGGCGGTGAGACTTGGGTTGACTGCCGATAATGTCGCTGTTGCGGGGCAGAGCATCCGGAGCCTGAAAGGTACCGCCCAGGTCGATCTGGCGCCGGGCGGTCCGCTGAAGATCGATCTTACCGGACAAGACCTGATAGCGGGTGGGATAGTCTTCGACAGTCTACGTATTCAGGGCAACGGTGATATGGGCGCGCACCGCCTGTCCGCGCAGATCACCGGCGCGCCCTTGGATCTGGACCTCAAGGCCACCGGCGGTCTGAAAAGCGACAATGCCTACGCAGGCCGGTTGGAAGGACTGGAACTCCGCACCCGAAAATTCGGCAACTGGCGGTTGCAGCAGGCCGCTCCCATCGCCCTGGCCGGGACCCGGATCAGCGCCGGTCCGCTCTGTATCCGCGAGGAGGCCGGCTCGGGGGGCTGCGCGCGCTTCACGCAACCGGAGGCAGGGCGCTGGAACGCGGCGCTCGATCTGGACCGCCTGGCCTTCGATCTGTTCAAGGGGTTCGTTCCCGAAGACCTGATCTTGGCGGGCGAGGCCAGGGCCAAGGCCGACTTCCGGGCGAAGAGCGGGATACTCACCGGCAACGCCAGGGTGCGGATAGCCAAGGGGATACTCAGCACCCTGCACGGCAAGGGCGAGGTACACTCCGAGCTGCTGAACTTCACCGCCGCAAATCTCGCCGTCGATGCGGGTAGGAAGGGCCTCCAGGCCAAGCTTGCGGTCCCCCTGAAGGGTCTGGGCCAGCTGTCCGCCGCGGCCTCCCTGCCCGGTTGGAGTCTCGCACAACCGGCGCGTCCGCAGCAGCCCCTGCGGGGGGATGTGCAGGCGCGGATCAAGGATTTTGGCCTCGTCTCGCGCCTGGTCCCGGACATCACGCAGGTGACCGGCAACCTGAACGCGGATTTCAAGCTCGGGGGAACTTTCGCCAAGCCGGGACTCAGCGGCAGTGCCCGGCTGGCGAGCGGCGGGCTCCAGGTGCCCTTCATCGGCCTCGAGGTCACGGACCTGACATTCGACGCCCAGGCCAAAGGGCTCGACCGCATCGACTACCGCGGCGGCCTCAAGGCCGGTAAGGGCCGCCTGGAGATCGAGGGCAGCACCCGGCTGGGCGCCGCGGGTCCGATTACCCGTATCGGCGCCAAGGGCAAGCGGCTTACGCTTGCGGATTCCAAGGAGTATTTCGTCCTGGCCGCGCCCGACCTCCAGGCCGAGATCGGGCCAACGGGAACCAAGCTGACCGGTACGGTAACGGTGCCCGAGGCCCACATCCGGCCCCGCACCATACCCGCCGGCGCAGTTTCACCTTCGCCGCACATGGTCATCCTCTCCGAGATGCAGGAGGAGCAGTCCCGTTACGCCACGAGCATGGACCTGCGGCTGGTGCTGGGCGATCAGGTAACCGTGGATGCCTTCGGTCTGGAAGGCGCCATAAAGGGCGAGCTGGCCGTTCTCCAAGCGCCGGGAAAAGACCTCCTGGGAGACGGCCGGCTGGAAATCGTCGAAGGGACCTGCCGCGTCTCCGTCATCGGGTCCCTGAGTGCGGACATTGGCACCCCGCTCACCATCGAGCAAGGGTTCCTGAGCTACGCCAAATCGCCCATAACCAATCCCTTCCTGCTCCTCACGGCCCAGCGCGAAGGCGGGGACATCAGCGCCGGGCTGCGGGTCTTCGGCACCATCAGGAATCCGAAGCTGACCTTTTTCTCCGCCACCGATCCCGGTCTGTCCCAGTCGGAAGTCACCACCTACCTGCTGACCGGCATTCCCCCCAAGCGCGGCGGCGAGCAGCAAGACCGCAACGTCTCGGTCGGCACCTATGTAGCACCCAAGATATTCGTGGAGTATGACTACAGCCTGGGTAACGAATCCGATAAGATCAAGCTGCGCTATGACCTCAACGACTGGATCGAACTGCAGGCCGAGACCGGCGACGCCCAAGGCGGCGATATCTTTTTCACGATCGAGCATTAGGATTCCTTGACAGACCCGCCGCTTTACAAATGAGTCAAATTCTGCGGACGCGGGGAACAGGAACCACGAAAGACACGAACGAGTTCACGCGCTCGGTTGGACCAGCTGGTTAGGCGATTGCCGGAAAATGATAGACCAGGATGGGTCGGCTATTCGTTCGTCTTCAAGGAGCGACAACAGGCGCATCGTTGTGCGATGTAACTGTTGTCGCGACCCAGAAGACGGACGCAAAGACAAGCAGGCTGGTCTGTCATTTGACAGAAATCGCCTTAGCCCCCTGTATCTTAACGATACGGAGGATCGTCCAGGAATACCGCCAGGACTATGAAGAAACGCGCCATCACATCCGATCGCCGCATCATGGGGGGAACTCCCGTTTTCAGAGGGACTCGGGTCCCGGCTGCGACCCTGATTGACTACCTCGAAGCCGGGGACTCGATCAACGACTTCCTTGAGGGTTTTCCTACGGTTACGCGAGAACAGGTGATCCAGTTCCTCGAAGAGGCCAGGGGGAAGATCCTTGTCCCAGCGTAGAGTTTTCTTGGACGAATGCATAGACCGCCGGTTCGCGCGTCAGCTACCGGACCACACTCTGGTTCCCACGCTCCAGCGTGGGAGCAAATCCTCGACGCTCCAGCGTCATGAAACCTTGGCCGCGGGAGCGGTCACACTTGCGTTCCCACGCTGGAGCGTGGGAACAAGCCAAGGCCGGTAGCCTTGGACCGACGCCTCCTCTACCCCCGTCACTGGCCCAGCTGGCTGCTGGTGGGAGCCTTCTGTCTCATCGGGTTCCTGCCGTTTCCCCTGCTCTGGGCCTTAGGGATGGGCATCGGGCAGCTGGGTTATTTCCTTGCGGGTACTCGCCGGCACGTGGCCTTGCGCAACCTCGCGCGCTGTTTCCCGGACTTGACAGAGCGGACGCGCAGACGGCTTGCGGTCCGGCACTTCGGCTACCTGGGGGTCGCTGCCTGCACCCAGGGATTGGTGTGGGTAAGCTCCCGGCGCCGGCTGGCGCGGATCGTCAAGCTCCGGCACCGGGAACGGATCGATGAGCTGCTCCGCAACCGCCACAACCTCATCCTCATGGTGCCCCACTTCGTGGGATTGGAGCTGGGCGGTGTCGCCCTTGCTGCCTTGATTCGCCCTGGATTGTACATGTACCAAAAGATCCGCAACCCCGTTATCGACGACCAGATGCGCCGGGGCCGTTCCCGTTTCGGCGCGGCCTCGATAGAGCGCAGCGACGACCTGCGGCGGATGATACGGGAGATCCGTAAAGGTGCCCCCTTGTTCTATCTGCCCGATCAGGACCCGGGCCGCCGCGGCATCTTCGTGCCCTTTTGCGGTATACCTACCGCCACGGTTCCCATGCTGAGCCGATTCGCGCGCCTCGGTGTGGCCCAGGTGATCCCGATCCGCATCCGCTATCTGCCCTGGGGACGTGGCCTGGAGCTGACCTTCGACCTGCCATTGGACCCCTTTCCCACGGACGATCAGGCGGCAGACACGGCCCTGATGAACCGGACCATCGAGGCCCGCATCCGCACCACGCCAGCGCAGTATTTCTGGGTGCATCGCAGATTCAAGACCCGCCCGCCGGGGGAGCCGCCGATCTATCCGCCGCGACGGCGCGCAGGATACAAAAGGTAGGCTGTGGTGAGCCGTCGGGTGCGGGACGCGCCCGGCGGCGAACGCATCAATGGTATGGTAAGCGCCTGTCTGCGTGCAGGGACGCACGGACAGGCGCGAACCGAGTGGTGGATAAATTTAAGTGGTGAAGTCTGCCAGACCCTACCGCGTCATTCCGGCAGGGAGTGCCGGAATCCAGGGCCAGGGATGGCAAAAACTGTGGGGGTTCGAATCATCGGGTCGCACAACCATGCTATTTTAAATGTGGATTCTCGCAGCTGAAGATCAACCACTATGGACTGAAAGTCCATAGTCTGGAGGACTAAAGTCCTCATCCGTGGACAAGCCACGGACTGAAAGTGAAGGGACTTAAAGTCCATAGTTTCAACCATGATGCGCTTCGCGCACTAAAGTTATTGAAGCAATGAAACAATCTGCGAAAATCCGCGTAACTTACGGACAGAATATTGAGCATAGGAAAATTCACGATGGCTTCAATATCCCGTACACAAGTGTAGTCCCTGCATGACACCGCGGGTATTTCGGAATTCCGAACCCTGGATCGGACGGGCCCGGGACTGGAGTCTCGGTGGCATTCTGCTTGCTATGGTGGTCGCTGGCGTGGCACTGATCCTGGGTTGGGGCCCCGTCCTAGCCCCCTGGCAGGCGCTGACCCCGGCCAAGCTGCTGCCCCCGGTCGCGCTTACGGCCCTGAGCTATTGTCTGCGTGGGATCCGGATCCATGACTACTTTCGTCCCCGACTCCGGGGTCACTTCCCTGCCGTACTCAGGCTCTCGGTCCTGCATACCACGGCCAACAACCTGCTGCCGATGCGGGCAGGAGAGCTGGTCTTTCCATGGCTCATGGGGCGCTACTTCGGTCACGGCTTCCTCACCGCCACCGCGTCTCTGGTCTGGATTCGACTGCTGGATCTACATTTCCTAGGGTTGCTGGGTATCCTCCTCCTTTGGCTTCGCCATCCGACCTGGCTGTGGTCCCTGGCCGTGCTGCCATGGCTGCTGTTGCCGCCGATCATGGGCCGGCTGGGCCGCCGCCAGCTCAGCAGTCAGGGCCGGCTTGGAAAGGCGTTCCGCCTGATGACCGACACCGCCCCGGCCTCCGCCCTAAAGGCGCTGCGTATCTACCTGTGGACGGCGCTTATTTGGATCAGCAAGCTCCTCGCCTTCGCGCTGGTGCTGCGGTATTTCCTGGAGGCGGAACCCTGGGAGGTCCTGCTCGGGGTCATGGGAGCAGAGCTGTCCAGCGTCTTGCCCTTCCACGGCATCGCCGGCAGCGGCAGCTACGAGCTGGCGGTGATGACGGTCCTGTTACCGTTGGGCATCGACGCGGCCACGGCCCTGGCGGGGGCGGTAAATCTGCACCTGTTCCTGCTCGGCGTAACCCTGCTGCTCGGGATGCTCGCATTCCTGCTGCCCATGCGCGGGGACAAGCAGGTAGCCGATCCAAAACTCTCTAATTATACAACAAATATTCCCTGAAACAAACACCACTTCAGGTTATGTTTTTCCCTATTCCTCGCTCAATCAGCGAGTTCTGCGGTCCTCACTGCTCGTTGCAACGAGTTCGCAACCCGATCGTTCGACAGCTCCGAAAGCGATGCCGGAATACAGTGGGGCACCGCTAGAAAGCTATTGTGCTAGACCGTGTGCATACGAATGCAATAATGTCTGCGTGCAATGCTCAGTAGACAAAATAATGCCAACAGGCAAACAAAAGTGGAGGAATAGTTGTGAGTAACTCAAACTTAATCAAGGTTTCCAACAATACAACAGAGAGTATCCTTACCCTCCTGTCAACAAGTGATCTCGTGCAAGACAACAGTGACCAAGGCACACCAGTATGCGGGCAAAAGAAGGAGGTGTTAAAGACACAAAGTGGCAGTGAAACTATCCCGACAGACTCTTCAGAGCAGTACTTGTTGAAGCGAATGAGTATCCATAAGGGGAGCAAGTCAATACTAGCCACGGTTTATGATCTGTCTTTTTGTGAAGGCAGCTTCGCTGTCCCCATGCTCTTCCGCACAGTTAGTGACATTATGGGACCGTTTCCGGATATCTCTGTCACCACTGCTGATAAGAAGAAGATGGAAAAAGCCAGTACCTTCTGCCGGAAGATTCAAGCCTATTCTAACTCTCAGCTGGTGAAGAAGTATGCTGACGCGCTGAAAAAAGCAATTACCGAGACAACGGCATCATCTGATAATGCGACTCAGAAGATCATAGCGATTGAGCAGGCCACTAGTGCCTTTTTCAAAACCACTAAAGGATATAAAGACCTAACGTTCAGTGAGGTGAACACAGTAGATGCTTATTATAAGGACTTTCCCTTTGTGTGGGCCGGTTATACATCCAAGAGATATTGGCTGTATTCTTCTGATGGCACCAAATCAAAATTTATCGGTTTGGTCACTATGACCAAGCCTGCCGCCGTTGATTTGAGCAAAGCCAATGGAGGCTATGAGATCTATCTCCAACTGGCTAAAAACCCCAGCGATCTTACCACAGTTGTGGTCAAGGACACTCAAACCGCTTTAACCTACGATAATGGAATGTTTGTTGATGATGTGAAGGCTAATATACCAACAGTCGGTCTCATGGGGATTTTCCGCCTCAAAAGTCAGATGACAGGTTCCTCTAGCTCTCCTGATCCCACCCAGGATAAGATGTTGCCATTTCTCACAGGGACCGTTTATGGCGCAAGGTGCCTAGGATTAGATAGCCCACAGACGATCGAGAACAAGAAGAGCCTCTGGAGCACCCTATTCCATTTTACAACGGCAAAACAAACGTTTCAATCAATCATGAAGATTGGTGGCGCTGTGATGTTGCTTCATTGCTTCAATAACTTTAGTGCGCGAAGCGCATCATAGTTGAAACTATGGACTTTAAGTCCCTTCACTTTCAGTCCGTGGCTTGTCCACGGATGAGGACTTTAGTCCTCCAGACTATGGACTTTCAGTCCATAGTGGTTGATTAGCCGGTACAGGGTCTGTGAGCGATTTTCATCGGGATGCTTATATTACGAAGTGAGATGAACAGATCAATTTTTATTTGCCATTTACTGATGTCGAAGGGGGGAGCACATTATGGTGTGAAACTGATTATGGCAATCGACAGTTCGAGCCGCTTTGTCTCAAATATGGACAGGCACTGCTATGGGATGGAGGATATTTAGAACATGGGACTGTGGAGAATAATACCGATCACACCCGCGTAAGTTGCGATTTTCGCTTCCACCCCTTGCGGCCTGAGCTGGTAAGAGCACCTTGGAAGGATATTCTTTCAGGCCGCCCGAATGATTTATACTCTTGTAGGATCCTGCCAGATTATAGAGTCGTTTTTTGAACAGATTCGGCTGTTGAGGTGGAATATGGCCCAACGCCTTTTGAGCTGGGCGTATCCCTTTTTATGGACACGGCCCACTCTATGGTGAGCATAGCCTATTTGGTAGTTCTGCAATCCATAGGATGATAGGTCAGGAAAAGCCTAGCGTGGCCTCGTGCCATATCCTATAGATTTCGGCACTACCCCTGATGCATCCCCAGATTATTTCAATTTAAAACAACAAGTTGTGACGCTCATTTACTATAAATTTGGACATGCATGGGGTATTGTGGTCCCTGGAAAGCCACCACACCGACCAGGAGCCCCCCATGCATGTCAGCCTCATTTTACATCACTGCCTGGAGCCGTTGTTGCAACATCTCCACCGTCGGCGTGTGGCGACGCTGCTGGACGCCGTAGCGTCGTGTCTGAGCGGGCCCCGGTTGTCACTGACCGAATTGGGGCGCCGCTTCGCGGGGGAGCGCGATTGCGCCACAAGATTAAGCGTTCGGATCGGCTGCTGGGCAACCGCTGTCTGCAACAGGAAGCGGGGGCGATCTACGCGGCGCTGTGTCGGGTGACCTTGGCACGCCTGAGTGAGCCGTTGATCCTGATCGACTGGTCGGATCTGAAGGCCGACCAGTCGTTGCATCTGCTGCGTGCGTCGTTGCCGGTCGGTGGGCGCAGCCGGACCTTGTACGAGGAGGTCCACCCGCGGAAGCAGCTTGGCAAGCGGGTCGTGCAGCAGCGTTTTTTGGCGCGGTTAGCCTCGTTGCTCCCCGCATCTGTGGCCCCGATCCTCATCGCCGATGCCGGCTTCCGGGTTCCCTTCTACCGGGAGGTCACGCGTTTGGGCTGGCGCTGGGTGGGGCGGGTGCGGGGACGCAACTACGTGCGCTTGAATCATCGTTGGGTGAGCTGCCAAACGCTCTTCAAACGGGCCACTGCGACGCCGACGGCACTTGGTCAGGGCGAGTGGGTGCGCAGCAATCCACTGCCGGCGATCTTCGCCTTCGTGCGTCTGGCAAATAAGGGGCGACGTGGTAACACGGCCTTCGGTAAGCGTGCATGCTCCAAGCGCAGCACTCACAACGCCCGCGGCGCCAAAGAACCCTGGCTGTTGGTGGCTTGCACCCAGCTTGCCGACCGCTCGGCAAAAAAGCTGGTGCGGTTGTATCGCCAACGCATGCAGATCGAGGAAAGCTTCCGCGACATCAACCACTATGGACTGAAAGTCCATAGTCTGGAGGACTAAAGTCCTCATCCGTGGACAAGCCACGGACTGAAAGTGAAGGGACTTAAAGTCCATAGTTTCAACTATGATGCGCTTCGCGCACTAAAGTTATTGAAGCAATGAAACACTGCGGACGAGGTAAAATCATCTTTCTGACCATCGCCGGTGTCCTCCTAGTAGTTCTCGCCGCATTCTAGTGGCTCTTCATACTTGTTTTCGACGACTCACGCGTTTTCCATCGCATCGCTGCTCACTTGCATACTGGATTCTGGTGCTGGATAGTGTCCGCCGCCTGCCGCTGGACTATTGCACCGGACCCGCCCACTATCGCCATAGTATAGCCGACGGGCTCTCACCCCATTAGGGTGAGGCGTTATTGCCATACCTCCGATCCGGCTGCCGCCATCACCCATTACCGGGATCTGCTTCTGGCGTGGGGCTATCGGGGGCCGGAGCGGCAAATCGGTGCTTATGATCGGGAATATCTCTCTTTCTATCAGGACGACCATGTACTCGATCTTTCGAGCAAGGCGCCGGACCAATTCGAAATCACCTATCTGGAGTAGGAGTAACCAATGACAAAGCGCAAAGATATTGAAGATGATGATCTCATTTACACCTGCAACTGCGGTTGGATCGACCTGAATCACGTAAGGGACAATGCTTCACGTGAATTCGTCGTCGCCAAGAACCTCTGGAGGCAGATCCGGGATGGCAATCTCCCACCGGGGGTCGATCCCCGCAGGCTAGATGACCGCCCCGGTCCGAGCGGTTTCCCCTATGTGGATCCTTGGGAACGACTCGCCCCTTTTCACGACGGCGATCCGGGATACAAGATCACCTACATCCAGGATATGAGTAGATTCAGGGTAGGCGTCAGGTGCAGCTATCTGGTCCGCTATGGACTCACCCTGCGGGAACAGAAAACACAAAAAGGACACCCATTTTGGCAACAGGCCATCGCCGAGTGCGGGCGCTTCTAGGCTGAGCATGCCGTCAAAGTGGAATGATCAAATCGGGGATCAAGTCTTTTTCCTTTTGCCTTACGTGTCTGCAAAAACAGAAATAGCCTAGCACACCCATCAAGCCGACGCTGTACTGCTTCATGACACAGTTCAATGGTTATGAATGAAAAAGAACTCATTGAGCGGGATTCCGAGCGTGATATTTGGCAAGAAACGCTGAATGCCGTGCGTGACATCAAGGCTGGAAATGTAGGTCACGTTGAAACTGTTGAACTGCCTCCTGTGGTCGAGGCTCGCCGGAAATCCGGCTTGTCTCAATCTCAGTTTTCAGAGCTATTAGGTATGCCAGTTCGTACTCTTCAAAATTGGGAGCAAGGGCGTCATAAACCGAGTAAAGGGTACCTTAAAAAATAGGTATTTTCACCAATCAATCAACTCTAAGTCATTGATTGTTGAGGTGTGCCGTAGATGAGAATCGCATTTTTCAAAGTGCCCTAAAGCTGCTATGTCACTTATTCAAATTGCAAAACAGAACCCGGATGTATTGCATGAAGTATTTGGATAAGAAATCCTATACCATATCGTGGTGCGCACTGAGAGACTTATAGCGATTGAGACGATGAAAGTAACGAAATCTAAAAAAGTACCGAAGAATATGCAGGACGTATTCGAGGTAATTGTAACGCTTACCGATGAATTCAGCAAACATCATTTAAATGATGAATACGCTCAATTAGCGCGTTATGCTACGGCAGCTTTATGCCGCAAACGTCCGTCACTACTTGGCAGCGGCCGCCCTGATACCTGGGCCTGTGGAATCATTTATGCTTTGGGATTTGTTAATTTCTTGTTTGATAAGAGTCAAAAGCCTTACATCAGTGCTGCCGATCTGTGTGGAAATTTTGGTGTCAGCAAAAGCATAGGTTCCGCCAGATCCAAAGTGGTACGCGATACTTTAGGTATGAGGCAGTTGGATCCGAATTGGTGCCTGCCAAGCAAGCTGGACGATAATCCAATGGCGTGGATGATTATGGTCAATGGATTGCTTGTAGATGCGAGGCAACTGCCCCGAGAAACACAAGAGGTGGCTTATGAAAAAGGCATTATTCCATATATACCAGCAGATAAAGAATGATTAAGAAAACTGGTCCTGGTTTATACTTATCGAGGTTTAGTGAGTATCAATTGGAGATTGCACACGGATCATGAGTATCGACTATGACCAAGACTTCTTCGCCTGGTCTCAGGAGCAGGCGCGGCTGCTACGGTCGGGACGTTTCTCACAGCTCGACGTCACGCATCTGGTCGAGGAGATAGGGGATTTGGGAAAACGGGAACGGCGAGCCCTGGAGAGCCGTTTGGCGGTGCTGATCGGACACCTGCTCAAGTGGCGCTACCAGCCTGATTATCCGAACCGGAAATCCTGGCGAGCGACCATCAATACCCAGCGCCGTGCCGTTACCAGGCTCTTGGATGAGAATCCCAGCCTCAGAACCGACCTCGAAAAAACCATTGCCGAGGCCTATCCCGATGCGGTGGACCTAGCGGTCGCAGAAACCCCATTCGACTACGACAGCTTCCCGAAGTCGTGCCTTTGGGATGAGGAGCAGATCCTGAAGGACTATTGGCCGATTGCGGATCGGGGTTAGGAGCTGTTGACATTTAGAAGGTCTGCACAGAGAGGGAAACGGGGACGGACCTTTCCCGATTTCTGTCGAGATCAACATCCAACACGTTGGTGAGACTCTTCGGTGCTGCAATCGACTGCTTCCTGATCGGGTAGTGGTTAAATTTCAAGTGGTACGGTTATGTGATTCAACCCCCACTGTTTTTACCATCCCTGGCACCTGGATTCCGGCACTCCCTGCCGGAATGACGCAGTGAGTCCTATGCAGTGAGTCCTATAAGGATTGCAACCTTCTCCCAGACGATCGAGACTGCGAAAGCATTCGCGTCGGTCGTGACGAAGGTACACTCCCGTTTGGTCTCCATAAAGGGCACCTTGAAAAATAGGTATTTTCACCAATCAAGCGACTCTAAGCCATTGATTGTTAATATATACTGTAGACGAAAACCGTATTTTTAAAAGTGCCCTAAAGCAAGATGTCTGTTACCGCTAGTACCCCATTTCACCTTATTTTCCGTTCTCAGCACGGCGAGAGGCGGCCAGATGCGAGGCGCGCGAGCGCAGGAATAGCCCGTCCTCTTTCAAGCTCGCGCAACAACGCAGATGGCCGCCTCTCGTCGCGCCCGAAGGGAGCCTCCCAAAACGTGCCAAGGCGGCGTTACAGCGCTTGGCAAGAGCGTGGCTATTCCCGGCGCGCTGTGCCTTGCCTGAGCGCGTTTGGGAGGCTCTGAGAGCGAAAAATAAGGTGAAATGGGGTACTAGGCATATCCTGATCGATCTCGCCGCTCAGAGCCTGGTGCTCTTGGAGGGGAATCGAGTGCGGAAACGGTATCGGGTCTCTACCGCCCGCAATGGCCCCGGCGAACGGCAGGAGAGTGGTTGTACGCCCCGCGGGCTGCACCGGATACGCATCCGGATCGGGGCTGGGTGTCCGGAAGGAACGATGTTCGTGGGGCGTCGTCCGACAGGCGAGATCTACGACCCGGAGCTGGCGGAACAATATCCCGAACGGGATTGGGTCCTGACCCGCATCCTCTGGCTCACCGGGCTGGAGTCCGGGCGCAATCGGGGCGGATATATGGATACCTTGCGTCGCTATATCTACATCCATGGTTGCCCGGATACGGAGCCCATGGGGGTGCCCTGCTCCCATGGTTGTATCCGCATGCGCAATCGGGATCTGATTGAGCTCTTTGACCTGGTTCCGACCGGGACCCTGGTGGAGATCCGCTGATTTGCGTCGGTTTTCGCGAACTTACCGAGGTGAACAGCAAAAGCGCAAAGGGTAAAGTTTAGCGGTAGTGGTATATTTCAGAGTGATAGAGTAAAGTAGTTCATTGCTTCAATAACTTTAGTGCGCGAAGCGCATCATAGTTGAAACTATGGACTTTAAGTCCCTTCACTTTCAGTCCGTGGCTTGTCCACGGATGAGGACTTTAGTCCTCCAGACTATGGACTTTCAGTCCATAGTGGTTGATCGCAATCGTTCAAACTTCTACGGTTTTTACTGTTTACTTGCGTACTGAACTCCAACAATCCTCTCCAGAATGACGCAGTAGAGTTTGAACGACTATCTTCAGTGCTAATTCAACCAAAGGATTTTCAACGATGATGATTGAAACGAAAGTATATACTTGCCGTAAATGTTACAGCAAAGAAATTGTCAAAAATGGGTACGGTAATCCACAATATCATTGTAAAACCTGTGGTGCTTACGGCGTACTTGAACCCCGAAAGCGCTATCCGGAAGAAGAACAAGAACTCATTATACAAGCTTATCAAGAACGATCCAGCATGCGCGGGATCGAACGGACTCATGGGGTCTGTCGACATACGTTGAGTGCATGCTTAAAAAAAAGCGGAACAGCTGCCACCCCTTGAAACCATGTTGAAACCCGTTGATCCCGAACAGACACCCGTGTTGGAAGTGGATGAATTATGCTCGTTTGTCTTCAGCACCGTCATCACAGTTTGGATTTGGGTTGCGTTGAATAGAGAAACCCGAGAAGTTGTGGCTTATGCCTGCGGTGATCGGAGTGAAGAGACGTGCCGAGTACGTTGGGATCGCATACCTCCTGCGTATAAAAAAGCCACGGTTTTCAGCGACTATTGGAAAGCGTATCAAGCCGTGATTCCAGATGAGCAACATCGCCCTGTGGGTAAAGAAACGGGAGAAACGGCCCATGTTGAGCGATGGAATAATACCTTGCGCCAGCATTTAGCACGCTTCGTACGCAAGACCTTATCTTTTTCCAAGTGCAGTCGTATGCATGAGATTTGTTTAAGACTCTTCCTGCACCGCTATAATACCGAATTGTTGCCCTCTGTTGGCTAATATTCCACTTATATATCAACCACTACCCAGCCGGGAAAGGGTGGTCGGGAGGCGTTTGAATAGGTTCACGGCGACTCGTCGCAAGCTCATAGGGCCAGCATATCGCAGCGGGCAGAGTGCAATCCTGAATGATTTGGGGCTGTTTGAAGGATCTGACGTGTTGCGTTCGACGCATAAAGGTTTGCCGATCTACTTCGATGTCCGTGCCAGCGTCTTAACGCAACCTACGCCCACATTACCGCCGTGCTGTCGGCCAGCGCGGACCTCGCCCGGAGGTGTTGCGGGTACAATCCTGAATGATTTGGCATTGTCCGGGGAAAAGATCCTTACCTAGCGTCGGGATGACAATTTCGGGTCTTTTCGTGCCTTTCGTGGTCAACAGACGTAAATCGGGAGAATTTGCGTCCATTGGCGTTTATTTGCGGACTCATATCGCCCCAGGACGCGGCTGTCATCCCGAGCCCGTAGGCCGGGTTCAGGAACGACCCTGGTTTTCCCTGCCCCCTGATAACTGCCATCTGACAACTGCCCCCTGCCCCCTCTCCGGGTAGACGTTCACCTCTGTCATTGAAGGAACGTCTACCCCACCGGACACCGCCGCGGCAAGCCCATGGCCTGGAGATAGGCGTCCGTACCGGCCTCGATCTCGTAAGGCCGGGCCGCCTGCTTGAGTTTCTCTCGAGGCAGGGGGGCGGCAAGGGTCGCGGAGATGGCCGCGGCGAGGCGAGCGTCTTCGCCCACCGGTACCAGGGTTCCATAGCGTCCGTCCGCGAGGATTTCGCGCGGTCCGCTGGGACAATCCGTGGAAACCACAGGGGTTCCCAAGGCCAGTGCCTCGATCAGTACGAATCCGAGCCCTTCCCAACGCGAGGTGAAGGCGAACAGGTCTGCGTGGGCCATATAGGCGTAGGGCTCGGGCAGGAAGCCCGGCAGGCTGAAATCTTCCGCGATACCCAGCTCCCCGGCCAGGGACAGCAACCGTTCGCGGTAGTTGCCGCGTCCCAGGATCACGAGCCGACAGGGCCGCTCGGCGCGTACTCGGGCAAAGGCCCGCAGCAAGGTTGCGAAGTCCTTGCGGGCACAGAGCGCACCGGCACCCAGGATGAGGGGAATGTCCGCCCGTCCGAACCAGGGATGCTCGGGGACCGGCGGCGGCTCGGCGAACAGGCTCGCCGGCACCACCGGCATGGGAACGACTCGAATACGGTCGCGGGCAAGTCCAGTATAGTCCGACATGTCGTCGGCAACGCCTGCGCTGCAGACGATGACCTGATGGGCGGACGGATACAGCCTGCGCATGGACATGCGTTGAATCTGCCGCTCGCAGAATCCTCGACTTGCGAGGTTGACCGAAACGGTGGTTCCGATGCTGAAGATCAAACGAGTGGGGACGCCGGACAGCCGGCGGGCAAAGAGTGCGATCCGATTGCCCTTGTCCTTGTCCGACAATAGCACCACAGGTCGCTGGTTCCGCAGATAGCGGGCCACGGCGGGCAGACAGGCGTGGGTATGGCGCGAACCCAGATCGACGACCCGAACCCCGGCGGGGACGGTCGTGAGCCGGGGACCATGCCCCCGGACCTTGAGCAGATCCACCCGATAGCCCCGCCGCGCCAGCGCCGGGATCAGATGGGCGGTGGCCCGATCGACGCCGCTGTGGCCGGAGGTGGAAAAAAAGCAGGCGATGCGGTCCAGATTTATCATACGCGGATGGTGACGATGCCGCCCCCGGCGTTCATTGCTTCAATAACTTTAGTGCGCGAAGCGCATCATAGTTGAAACTATGGACTTTAAGTCCCTTCACTTTCAGTCCGTGGCTTGTCCACGGATGAGGACTTTAGTCCTCCAGACTATGGACTTTCAGTCCATAGTGGTTGATCGTAGGGCCTCAGGGGCTGACTAAAAACTAACCTATTGATTTTTAGTTAGAAAAACTACAGATTTCATCTGGCTCCCACGCTCCGGCGTGGGAGCAAGCTTGTCCCGACGCAGGAGGGATCTTGACGCTCCAGCGTCACTAAGTCTGGCCGCTGGAGCGGCCGAAGTGGCGTTCCCACGCTGGAGCGTGGGAACGAGCAAAAAAGTCTCGCCTTGCCGGCTAATCGTACAGGATTAACAGGATGTTTAGGATTGACAGGATTTTTTGTTGTGAAGAATGCTTGCCGGTTTGGTCAGAGCGTGATCGGGCGTCGGAAATTCAGGAAAGACAAACATCGTGTAAATCCTGTGTAATCCTGTCCGATTGGCGTTTTGCGACGACGCTCGAGTTGGGCACTCGTCGGTCTGAGGCGATGCCTCGCTAGACTTGGGACAGGTATACCGCGAAAGTGTGGCGCCTAGGGGGAATGTCGTCAACCTCATGGGTTGACCGGGTCGATTGTCGATCAGGCCTATTCAGGCCGAGCTACTATGCGTGAAACTGGCGTCTTCTTTCTCTATCTCTTCGGCTGTTTGGTCCTGGGCGCCCTCCTTACCTATCCCCTGCTGCAGACGGGCTGGATAGCCCATGACCCCCACCGGGTCATGGGTCGCCTCGCGCAGGTCTTCATCCTGCTGGGCCTGTGGCCTTTCCTCAAGGCGATGCGCCTGAACGATCGCCAGGCGCTCGGGTATGCTGTTCCTCGACCGCGGTTTCTGAACGCCCTGTGGCGGGGTTGGCTGCTCGGTGCGGCCCTCTTGTCGGTGCTGGCCCTGACCCTGCTGCTGCTGGAGATTCGATTACCCGCCGGCACAGCGGATGGGCGGCTGCTCGATCTCATCGAAATGTCGATCCGAGCCCTAATCGGCGGTTTGCTCGCCGGCCTGTTGGAGGAGACCTTCTTTCGCGGCGCCCTCTATTCGGCCGTTCGGCGCACTGGTGGTGTAGGCCCCGCGGTCTTCTGGTCGTCCGTTCTATTTACCCTGGTCCATTTCATGAAGCCCCATGCCCTGCCCGAGGGAGTGGCCCTCGATTGGCTCGGGACCTGGCAGCTATCCGTCCGGGTCTTTACCGACGCCTTTCAATGGCGGCACCTGGATTCCATGGCGGCCCTGTTCCTGGTCGGCGTCTTTCTGGGTCTGGTGCGGGAACGCAGCGGACATATCGGTTGGTGCATGGGCCTACACGCCGGCTGGATCTTCGTGATTCAGATGACCCGTCGCCTGACCGACGTCCACCCCTCGCCGGACGTCCCGTTGGTATGGCTGGTCGGGGATTACGACGGGGTCATCGGCTGGCTCGCCGCGGGCTGGATCGGCCTGGCGGCACTGGGACTTTGGTCGTTCACACGCCGCCGGGAGCGGGAGAGACGGGCCTGAATCGAGAACAATCCTGAGAGACTGACTAAAAACTAACCTATTGATTTTTAGAGCGTGAAATACAAAAATTCCATCCCACCGCTGTCGGGAAAAGCGGATACTTTTACAGTCTCTCACAGTCTCCGCGGCGTGGGAGCCGGATGAACAAACGCAGCACCAATGCCACCCGAGCCTCAATTGCGTCACCGCATCTTAGGGATAGACCCAGGCTCCCGCACCACCGGATTCGGGATAATCGACACGGACGGCAGGCGTAGCGTCCGCGTTGCCGGCGGCCGTATTCGGGTCGATCATCTGCCTTGGCCGCGGCGGTTGGCTGTGCTTTTCGACGGCATCACCCAGGTGGTGGAGGAGTACCGGCCCCATGAAATGGCGGTAGAGCAACTCATCTTCGCCCGCGATGTGACCGCTGCCCTGAAGCTCGGTCAGGCCCGGGGGGCGGTGCTCTGTGCCGGGCTCAAGGGGGACATGCAGGTCCATGAGTACAGCCCCAAATCGGTCAAGCTCGCCGTAGTCGGCACCGGGGGCGCGGAGAAGGCCCAGGTCCAGCACATGGTACGTCTTCTGCTCTCTCTCACGGAAACGCCGCCGGAGGACGAGGCCGACGCCCTGGCCCTCGCCCTGTGTCATGCCCACTCCATGGGGATACCGGCGCGCCGCCGGGCCGCAGCATCCTGGAGGGATTTTCGGCCATGATCGGCAGGCTCCGCGGCGAGATCGTCTCCAAGCATCCGCCCCAGCTCCTGCTCGACGTAAAGGGCGTCGGCTACGAGCTCGAGGCCCCAATGTCCACCTTCTATGATCTGCCGCCCGTCGGGGAGCAGGTCACGCTGGTCACCCATCTGACCGTGCGCGAGGACGCCCAGATGCTCTATGGCTTTCTGCGCGAGGAGGACCGCGCCCTGTTCCGTAATCTGCTCAAGGTCAACGGCGTAGGCGCGCGCATGGCCCTGGCCATTCTCTCCGGCATGGACGCCCGGCAGTTCGCCCTGTGTGTCCGGCAGGAAGACGTCACTGCCCTGACGCGATTACCCGGCATCGGCAAGAAGACGGCCCAGCGCCTGGTCATGGAGCTGCGGGACCGGGTGGATGGGGTACCTACCGGGGTACTGGCCGGCGTTGCGTCCTTGCCGCCGACCGACGGCGGTGGGGATTCCGCCTTGACCGATGCGATTGGCGCGCTCACGGCCCTCGGTTACAAGCCCGCCGACGCCAACCGAATGGCCCGCGCGGCGGACGATGGGACCAAGACCTCCGAGGAGATCATTCGCGCCGCACTCAAATCGGTGAGTACGCCCTGATCGGCAAGCCGCCGGATCTCCGACAATCGTGGTTGAATCGTCCGGATGGAGGTCGAAGCATTGGAAATTGCGTACTCTTACCTCCGGCTGACTGATTCTAGATCTGTAGCGTCTTGTCTTATTTGCATTAACTTACTCCAGCTGGCAGGTAAGTCCCGATGTTATGCCTAAATAGGAACTGACAGATGAGCGGGAATATTGATAGAATCGACAATGTAATTGAGGTTAGCGGGCCATTAGATGATTTTCACCGCTTTCTATCTCAAATACATACCGCTATTGAGAAGAAAGGCTATCAGGAAGTAATTCTTGACCTCAGTCAGTGTACTTCGGCTTTTCAAAACTCGATGCTCTCTTTATGTGCACAAATACTGGCGTATAGAAAAGCAGGTGTGGTAAATTTTAAAGTGGCAGCATCGTTCCATCTTGATTTTCATGTCCAGGTAGGGAACACCCTCTGTGGCGTTCCGGGACCCAAAACGTCTCATGCCGGCTTACAAATGTCCGGATCCAAGTCGACCGAGCGCGCCGCCGCACACAGGGCGGTTGACCGTTCACTGTGGATATTCACCGGTTCGATTTTTCCTAAAATGCCTTGCGTCTCTAAAAACGCCTTCAGTTGGGGTCGCATGCCCACAATCAATCACCATGGACTGAAAGTCCATAGTCTGGAGGACTAAAGTCCTCATCCGTGGGCAAGCCACGGACTGAAAGTGAAGGGACTTAAAGTCCATAGTTTCAACTATGATGCGCTTCGCGCACTAAAGTTATTGAAGCAATGAATACCTGACGATCGATCTTTACGGCATTGCCGATGATGTCATCCAGTGCCCGACCGGAGGTAAAGTCCATTACCGGCACATCGGTCAAATCGACGACCAGGACATCGAACTGCCTGAAGTGGGCAAGGCGGCGCACCATGCCTCTGGCCGCGCCGAAGCTGAGCGGTCCATTGACGTGATAGAGGAGTATTTTTCCCTGCGCTTCCCGCAGAATCGCGTTTTCATGTTCGGTCAGGGACACGGCGTCGGTGGGTTCGTTGACGGCCGTGATGCTCTGTACCTGGAGGTCGGTCATGCGTTTGAGAAACAGCATGCTGGCGATCACCATGCCGGCGGAGACCGCCATGATCAGATCGACGAATACGGTGAGCAGGAACACGGTCGTCATTATGAACACGCCGGCTCGGGGGGTCGTTCTGATGCGTTTGAGGTAATCCCAGTCGATGATGTCGACGCCCACTTTCACCAGAATGCCCGTCAGTACGGCCTTGGGGATATTGGAGGCAAGGCTGCCCGCACCGAGGACGATGGCGAGCAAAATCACGGCATGCAGGGCGCCGGACAGGGGTGTCTGTCCCCCGGCCTTGATGTTGACAACGGTGCGCATGGTGGCACCGGCACCAGGCAAACCACCGAACAGGCCGGATATCGTGTTACCGATACCTTGGCCGATCAGCTCCCGATTCGGGTTGTGATGGGGACGGGTCAGATTGTCTGCTACCAGGGAGGTCAGGAGGGAATCGACGGTGCCCAGTGCTGCGAGCATCAATGCGGAGACGATCATATTCGCCACCAGGGCGAGGGTGATGGTCGGCATTTGCGGGTCCGGCAGGCCGGTAGGGATTGCTCCCAGAATGGGTGTTCCACTGTCCGGCATCAGCAGCATGAAGACAGTGGTACCCACGATCAATGCCATCACCTGGGCAGGGAACAGGCGATGTACCCGCGGCAAATAGGCTGGAACCAGAAAGGCAATCGTCAGCGCGATCAGGGCCAGGATAACCGCACCCGGATGTGGATTCGTTAGAAACCCAGGTACGGCCAGCGTAGCCTCGAGGGGGTCGGTAGGTGAGGCATGACCCATGAGCGGACCGATCTGTAACAGGATAATGAGGACTCCGATGCCGCTCATGAAGCCGGATACCACCGAATCCGGAACCAGCTCGATGAATCGACCGAGCCGCAAGACCCCGAATCCGATCTGGAATAATCCCCCCATGATGACTACGGTGAAAGCCAGCGCAGCACCGATGGCAGGATCCTCGGGATGATGGCAGAATCCTCGGGATAGAGGCTGGTGTATTGGGTAAAAATCAGGGCCATGACCACGGTCATCGGCCCGGTGGGTCCTGAGACCTGAGCGGGGGTGCCGCCGAACAATGCGGCGAAGAAGCTGACGAAGATAGCGCCATAGAGACCGGCAATGGGACCAGCACCTGAAGTTACGCCCATCGCGAGGGCCAATGGCAGGGCCACCATGGCTGCGGTCAGACCGCCATAGATATCCCCCCGCATGTTGTTGAAGTGCAGTCCGTGTATGACATTCATTGCTTCAATAACTTTAGTGCGCGAAGCGCATCATAGTTGAAACTATGGACTTTAAGTCCTTTCACTTTCAGTCCGTGGCTTGTCCACGGATGAAGGACTTTAGTCCTCCAGACTATGGACTTTCAGTCCATAGTGGTTGATTTGCTCGGTTCCCTCTCATCGACCCCAACGAAGGTTCCGCTTGCCGCGTCATACACGGTGAAGCGCCCGCTTTCGATGTCGTACACCATGCCATGTACCTGAAGCCGTCCTGCGGCGAGTGCATTGTGGACGCAGGGGAGTCGCTTGAGCCGGGCGACCTGGGTGATCACATTGTGCTCCACCTGCGCCAGCGGGGACGCCGCGGTGCCCGCACGCTCGGCGTTTTCGAGCCAGCGGATCAGGGCGGGGTCGAGCTTGCTCCAATTGCCGTTCAAAGCCGCGACCGCGAAACAATGGGTGTGACCGCAGACGATCGCGTGCTCGACGCGCAGCACATCGACCGCGCAAACCATCGAGGCCTCCTCCGAAGAGCCGGTACCGGGCCTGGGTACGAAGTTGCCCGCATTGCGGAGCATGAAGAGCTGGCCGACGCCCGAGCTCGTCGTGAGATGAGGGACCACTCGAGAATCGCTGCAGGTCAGCATGGCGATCTTCGGTGATTGTCCGCGCGCGACAGCTTCGGGGTCCCACGGAAGATTGTCTGCGTATTGTTCGCGAAATCTTGCGATGCCGCGCACGAATTCGTCATGCACCTGTGGATTCCTCCTTGTCGGTGTTCCCCCGTTCCTTGTCCAAACCTAATCCAGACCTAGCCATTCCGCTACCCCAGGAGGGACGTTGGTGGACAACCCCGGAATGTCAGGACGAGCGAAGTGAAGAGATCGGCAGACTGTTTGCGGAGGATTGCGAATGCCCAGTCTACCCGGCCGGAAACGGAGAAAGGGGAGTGCCCGACGCCCGGCTATCGGTTATGTTTCCACGCGAACCTCAACGGCCTGTTCGAGGTCGCCGTGCCCCGGATCGAACTCACCTAGGGCAAATAACTCAACGCAAAGAGAGTGTCCACGGAAAACACGGTCCACGAAAAACACAAAAAGTACGAAAAGTACGAAAAGTACGAAACAGAACACCGCCCTTCCTTTCGTGTCTTTTCGTGGACTGTGCCTTTCCTCGGCGCTACTCCCGCGAGCACTCCCATCCGGCGCTGCGCAGTAAATCGAACACCGTAACTCTTTGTTGCACAATACCTTATGGCGCAAATGCAGGTTAAGCCCTAAAATTCATGCTTAATTTGACGGGATAAGCAGCGGGTACAGGGCCTATGGCGTCGCAGCTGGATATTCCAGTGCGGGAAGTACAGCGCAGGCTGGGGGCGGATAACCCCTGGTGGCGTGCCGGTGCCGGCATCGATCCGGAGGAGGCCGCTTGGCCGCGACGCGCCTACTTCCCGCACTTTTGCCGTCTGGCTCTCGAAGTCGGGGTGCGCCGTGCGGTCGTGCTGATCGGGCCCTGCCGTGTCGGCAAGACGGTGATGCTGAAGCACCTGGTAAAACGGTTGTTGGACGAAGGCGTCGCGGGTACAGCGATCCTGTATGCCTCCCTCGACACACCGCTCTACTCAAGGCGAAGCCTCGAGAGCATGGTGCGCTTGTTCATGGACTCCCATGAACACGGCAGCGACCGTCAACTGTGGATCCTGTTCGACGAGGTGCAATATCACAAGGACTGGGAGGTGCACCTGAAATCGCTGGTGGACAGCTATCCACGCATCCGCTTCATCGCCAGTGGTTCGGCGGCGGCTGCGTTGCGCATGAAAAGCCGGGAGTCGGGCGCCGGCCGCTTCACCGAGTTCTTGTTACCGCCTTTGACCTTCGCGGAGTATCTGAACTTCACCGGCAGGGAAGAGGAATTGGTTGTGCAACGACAGGGAGGTGCCGGACCTGCACGCTTTCTGGCGCGGGATATCGGTGCGCTCAACAGGGAGTTTCTGAACTATCTCAACTACGGGGGGTTTCCGGAGACGGTGATGAATGAGGCAGTGCGCGCCAACCCGTCTCGGTTTCTGCGTCAAGACATCATCGACAAGGTCCTACTGAAGGACTTGCCGAGCCTTTACGGCATTTCCGATACCCAGGAGCTGAACCGTTTCTTCAACGTGCTGGCCTTCAACACAGGGGACGAGGTCGGTCTTGAGGCACTGTCGAAGCATTCAGGCATCGCCAAGCAAAGGCTGGGGGAATACCTGGACTATCTGGAGGCAGCCTTCTTGATCCGAAGGGTGCACCGCATCGATGCCAGCGCCTTGCGCATGAAGCGTGCACGAACCTTCAAGGTCTATCTCACCAACCCATCGGTTCGTGCCGCGCTGTTCGGCTTCGTCCGGGGTGATGATGCAGCCATGGGTAATCTGGCGGAGACCGCTGTGTGGGAGCAATGGTTGCACGATACGGGTATCAGTCAGTCGCTGCACTACGCGCGTTGGAGGGTCGGCCGTCAGGATTTGGAAGTGGATATTGTTTCCCTGGATCCCCGCACGCAGAAGCCGCGCTTCGCGATCGAGATCAAGTGGTCCGATGCCATCGTCGAACCGGGCAAGGAGCTACGTGGTCTGAAGGAGCTTGCCGAGCGTCATGAGCTTGCGCGTTTCCCGTTGGTTACTACCCGTAGTACCCATTCCGAAGAATTGGAACTGGACGGCATCACTATCGACTTCGTCCCCGTTGCTTTGCATTGTTATACGATCGGCCGCAATCTGCTGCGTCCCCGAATGCCCGTTTTCGTCAACCCGCGCCCCCTTGTGTCGCAGTCGCAACCTAAGTAAGCCCATCCTTGCGGAATATCCCCGAGCCGCCGTGCGTCATGGCGCATTTGCTGCGCCTTGTTGTGAATGAGTGCGTAATACAGTGCGCCACGGGCATAAAGAAGGGGGTAGTGGTCAAATTTCAAGTGGCATAGTTGTGCGACATAATGATTCGAACTTCCACTGTTTTTGCTGTCCCTGGCACTGGATTCCAGCACTCCCTGCCGGAATGGCGCGGTAGGGGCTGGCAGACTTTACCACTTAAAATTTATCCACTACCAAAAAGGGGTTACGATTTCTCGCAACCCCTTGTTTTCAGATGGTGCGCCCTGTTGGAATCGAACCAACGACCACCTGATTAAAAGTCAGATGCTCTACCGACTGAGCTAAGGGCGCAAAGAGCTTATTGATCAACGAGTTGACTAGAACATGTTGACATTTTACTGGCTGTTTTTCATATTTAAATAATCGCAACATCCAAAACACCCAAGTGGTCCGCACAGCGGACCTTCTAAATGTCAACACGACCTAGCTCAAAACGGGCCTATGAAGGGCACCTTGAAAAATAGCTGTTTTCACCACTCAAGAGCCTCTAACCCATTGATCGTCCATGCGCTCCGTTGACGAAAATCGCATTTTTCAAAGTGCCCTGAACTGAGAGCTCGCCAAACGGCTGCGGTCCGCAGTACAACCGCTGCGCTTAAAACCTTTATTGTAAGCATACAGCCTAGCTATAAGGCTAGCAATCCTGAATGATTCGGCGCAGTTTGGAGGACCGGACTACGTCCGGATTACCGCCCGTGCTGCCCGCCCGCGCGAACCTCGCATCGGGCGTAGGTTGGGTTAGGCGCGCTGTCCGATCCCGAAGCACAGCGACAGCGCCGAACGCGCCGTAACCCACCACGTCAGACCCCACAACCAATGCCAAGCAATCCATGACTGCGCCCGGACCAGCACGGCGTCAAACGCGGCGTAACGCAACCCGGCGCCGGTGGAGGCGTCGCGACCGGATCAAGCACGGCGCCCGAACCAGTGGTCTCCCCAGTGGTAGCAGGCGAGCCCGGCCAGGATGATCGCCGTTTCCATCAGTGTTCGTCGGCCGATGTCCTCGCCGTTTATCTCCTGGCCCAGGAACAGGGCAATCACCGGCGTCACGAGCGTGATCAGCGCTACCCGGTTTGCCTCGACGCAGCGCAGTACATAGAAGTAGAGAACGAATCCGAGCACCGAACCGACCACTGCAAGATAGGCGATGGCCCAGGTAGTCCGAGGTTCCAGCCCCGGCGGCAACCGACCGTCGAGCATCCCCCAACTCATCAGGAACAGGGGTACGGCGACGAGGAGCGTACCGGTAGTGGTCTCCAGTGCCGGGATGCCGGCGCCGATACGCTTGACCCACACGGCGGTCGCGGCGTGGATGTGTACCGACAGCAGGACCCCGGCGATACCGAGGGCGGCGTCGGCATCCGTTTCCAGACCATGGGCGAAGACGACCGACAGTCCGGCGAGACCGAGGCCCAGTCCTGTGATGCGGAAGGGGGTCAGCACTCGCTCGCCCAACCATATGGTCGCCATCAACCCGGTTACCACCGGATTGAGACCGAACAGCACCGAGATTAGCCCGGAAGGTATGAACTGAGCCGACCAATAGACGCTGGTCATGGCGCCCCACAACCCGATTCCGGCGACCAGATAAGTGAGCCGGGCACTGCGGTGCCAGCGCATGCGGCGGTTCAGTAGCACGATGAGCGTCAGGCAGACAAGCATGCCCAACAGCATGCGCGAGGCGACGCCGAACAGAAAGCCCACGCCCTCGCTGCTCCATTTGATCGCCAAGGGCGTCGTGGACCAGATCAGCACCACCCCCAGATAGGCGGCCGGAACCGATATCTCGATCCTCCGTGAGTAAAGACACAGGCCAAAACGAAAAAGACCGCGGCGGTTGCCGCGGCCTTCTTCATCGGATTCCTGAGTCGCAAGTTCTACTTGGACTACCGGGGTGGACTACCAAGGCACGCGGCAACGGGCACGCCAACGCAGGATGCGGCGTGTCGGGAGTGGATGCCAGATGCATGGAGTCGCTGTTAACATAATAATTCCAATATCCTCGATTCGAGCCACCATCGCAAGGTTGGTTTTGACTAGTACCACATTTCACCTTATTTTACGTTCTCAGCGCGGCAAGAAGCGGCCAGATGCGAGGCGCGCGAGCGCAGGAATAGCGAGTCCTCTTTCAATCTCGCGCAACAACGCAGGTGGCCGCTTCTCGTCGCGCCCGAAGGGAGCACCCCAAACGCGCCAAGGCGGCGTTACAGCGCTTGGCAAGAGCGTGAGCTATTCCCTGTGCGCTGTGCCTAGCCTTGGCGCGTTTGGGAGGGCTCTGAGAATGCAAAATAAGGCGAAATGGGGTACTAGGGGGTGTTCTCAATTAGGGGTAACACTATGATTTTAATAGGTATATTAAAATTGCCCGTTGCACCCGGTGGATGTCGTGGCTAATTTCTAATATCAGCAAACCATATAGTTTAGGTTTAACCCTGGAGTTTACCTCACGGATTCAGGTTGTTGATTGAGAACACCCCTTAGCAATTTCGTAGCGCTTCCGGCCAGATGCAGGCGTTGCCGGACCACAAAGTTTTTTGTTGCTCTCCGGGGTCTGAATTGATAATTTCTTCCTCTCCAAAGAATCAAAACGCGACCGGTGTGGAAACTCCGCGGACCGGCGGCCCCGTGGCCTGAAGTCGCAGAGGGAGGCTATTTCCGGCAGTGCAGGGGCTCGCGATGCACAGGCGCATGGGTGCGTCGATGTGTCTGCTCACCAGGCCAGGATCGGTTCGGTGTGCCGCTGAGAAGTCCCCGTGTCGGCCTGGGCTCGAAGTGCTGCGCGCTGTCTATACCTAGCTGGTTGCAGCTGACCGCTTGATGTATGGTATGAGATAGCGGTCGCCGCTCCCAGACGATGGGGGTGAGTAATTGAAGGTCCATAATGGGTCTTCCCAGGGTTGCGCTCGGGGCTGTCGACAGTGGGCGATTGTGAAAAATTTTGCGTGCTGACCAGACGCGGCGAGTCAGGCACAGCGAGAAGGAATAACAGGTCTATTCTGATGCGCCGCGGCTTAGGTCACGCGGAAAAGGCCACGATCCGGACTAACGAACGATGAATGTCAAGAGCCCCTCATACTGGATTCACGGCTTCCGCCGGCAAAACCGTTTGTGTATGCACTAACGCACAAGCTCTCGACGGGACGTTTAGGAGTCGCTGGGGGAGCCTGTTAAGGTGCCCCGCGTAGTCAGCGTTTCACGGGCTCAGAGACTGTCTAAGAACTAACTTATTGATTTACTCGTTCCCACGCTCCAGCGTGGGAACATCACCTTGGCCGCTCCAGCGGCCAGGCGTGGTGACGCTGGAGCGTCAAGACTTGCTCCCACGCCGGAGCGTGGGAGCCAGATGAGCCAGATGAAATCTGTAGTTTTTATAACCAAAAATCAATATGTTAGTCTTTAGTCAGCCTCTCAAAGGCGAGCAGCGTTCGTCCGGCGAACCTAAGAAGCTGTCTGGCTAAAAGTGTATCGGCTGCAACTGTCCCAAACTGGTGCCTTTTTCTGCTCTTTCTCGTTAAATAGGCTGGCTATTCGCCTCGAAAGCGCGAAAAAATGCCCTCAGTTTGGATCATTTTCGCTACGATCCATTTTAACCAGACAGCTTCTAACTTCTTGAATAACGATAGGGGAAAATAGCATGTCCGTAAGAATCCTCATAAAACGTCATGTCTCGGAAGGTGACCATCCTAAGCTGACGGAGCTGTTGCATAAAATGCGCAGCCTTACGTTGAAACAGCCCGGCTACATATCCGGCCAAACCTTGCAACGGATCGACGATCCTAGCGAGTGCATCGTCGATAGTAATTGGCGATCCGTGGAAGACTGGAACAACTGGTTCCGGAGTCCGGACCGAAACGCCGTCCAGGCAGAAATCGACGAATTACTCGGCCAGGCAACCGAGTATGCGGTTTACGAGTATCTTTGACATATTTTCGTTTTCCTTAACGAACGGGCTTCCAGATTAGAGGCCCCGAACGGGAACCTAATGAGGCGATACCCAAGATGCCAACCGACAAACTCGAGCTCCTTAAAACAAAAAAGGAACAACTCTCTCTCGGGGGAGGCCCTAAGCGGATCGAAAAACAGCATGCAGCGGGGAAACTGACGGCCCGGGAACGGCTGGTCCAGCTGTTCGACGACCAGACCTTCGTTGAGCTGGATGCGTTCGTAAAATGCCGCAGTACCAATTTCGGCTTGGACAAGCTGGGGCTCGAGGGGGAATCGGTGGTCACCGGTTACGGTCGGGTCGACGGGCGACTGGTGTATGCCTTCTCCCAGGATTTCACCGTCACCGGCGGTGCCCTCGGCGAAATGCATGCCAGCAAGATCGTGAAGGCCATGGACGCGGCGGTCAAGGTCGGTGCCCCTCTGGTCGGTCTGAACGATTCCGGCGGTGCCCGCATCCAAGAGGCCGTGGATGCCCTTTCCGGTTACGGTGACATCTTCTTCCGCAATTCCATTTATTCCGGGGTCGTTCCCCAGATCTCCGCGATCATGGGTCCCTGTGCCGGCGGCGCGGTCTACTCGCCCGCGTTGACTGATTTTATTTTCATGGTGGACCAGACCTCGCAGATGTTCATCACCGGGCCGCAGGTCATCAAGACGGTCACCGGAGAGCAGGTGTCGGCGGAGGATCTCGGGGGCGCCATGACCCACAATAAGGTCAGCGGCAATGTCCATTTCATTGCCGACACCGATCAAAGTTGCATCGAGCAGATCCGACGGCTCCTCGGCTATCTCCCGTCGAATAACCTGGGGAAGGCACCGCCGGTGGAGTGCAGTGACGACCTGAACCGACAGATCGACGAATTCGACTCCCTGATACCGGATGATCCCAACAAACCCTACGATATCCATGATGTGATCCGCCCCATCGTCGATGATGGCGAGTTCATGGAGTATCAGCCTTATTTTGCCACCAACCTGATCAGCGGCTATGCCAGGATCAATGGTGAGTCGATCGGTATCATCGCCAACCAGCCGCAGGTCATGGCCGGCTGTCTCGATATCAATTCCGGCGACAAGGCCGCGCGCTTCATCAGAACCTGCGATGCCTTCAATATTCCCCTGCTGACCTTGGTCGATGTGCCCGGTTTCCTGCCGGGGACCGCCCAGGAGTACGGCGGCATCATCCGCCATGGCGCCAAGATCTTGTACGCCTATAGTGAGGCGACGGTGCCCAAGATCACCCTGATAACCAGAAAGGCCTACGGTGGGGCCTATGTCGCCATGTGCTCCAAGTCGCTGGGGGCGGACATCGTGCTCGCCTGGCCGACGGCGGAGATCGCCGTGATGGGATCGGAAGGTGCGGTAAACATCATCTTCAAGAAGCAGATCGACGAGGCGGAAGACAAGGCCGCGACGAAAAAGAAGATACTCGACGACTATAACGTGGAATTCGCCACGCCTTACAAGGCAGCGGAACGCGGATTCGTGGACGATGTCATCAAGCCGCGTACCAGTAGGCAACGCATCGTTGATGCGTTCGGCATGTTGGAAGGCAAGCGCGAAAAGCGGCCGGCCAAAAAGCATGGCAACCTGCCTTTGTGATAACCGGAGGGCATGATGGAAACCGATCTGCTCACTGCTTTTGCCGATCCCGAGAAAATAAAGGAGTTCACGACCACCCAGCGGTTGTGGGCGGGCCTGATCACGACGATTCTGGGCATGGGCATCACCTTCGTGGTCCTCGTCGTCTTACAGTTTGTCATCGGGTTTTTCGAAAAGCTGTCCGGCCCGGAGCAGAAGCCGACGCCGGCCCGTAAGCCCGCGCCTGCCGCCAAGACAGCCGATGCAAGGCCGGCCGCTCAGAGCGACGACGAGCTGGTACCGGTCATCGCGGCATCCGTTGCGATGATGCTCGGAACATCGACCGGCAATATCGTGATCAGGGACATCAAGCAGGTGGAAGACACCTCGCCCACCTGGCGCAGGGCCGGTATTGTCGAGCAAATGCAAAACAGAGTCTAAGTATCAGGGGTACCCAGCTATGAGAATGTTCAAAGTGGTCGTGAACGGCAACGAATACGAGGTCGCTGTAGAGGAGCTCAAGGGGCAGGCAGGTTCCGTTCCGACCTCGGCAGCCACGGCGCCCAAACCTGCCGCCAAACCCCAGGCCCCCGCACCGGCGGCCCCGAAACCGAGTGCGCTGCCAGCGGGAGGGGACTCAGGTGAGGGCACGGTGGTTGCTCAAATGCCCGGTACCATCGTGGATATCGATGTGAACGTGGGCGACAAGGTAACCAAGGGGCAAAAGCTCTTGGTCCTGGAGGCCATGAAAATGGAGAACGAAATCGTCGCGCCCCATGATGGGACCGTCAGCGAGATTTCGGTGGCCGCAGGGGCTCTCGTCAATGCTGGGGACGTTCTGGTCGTTCTGAGCTGACAGGGGTAATCGCTACCATGTATGACGCCTTATTGAACTTTCTCAGCTCTACCGGCTTTGTCGGCCTGACCGACTACCGGATCTTTGTGATGATTGCCATCGCCTGTGTGCTCTTGTATCTGGCAATCGTCAAGGGCTTCGAACCCTTGTTGTTGGTCCCCATCGCATTCGGCGTTCTTCTCACCAACCTGCCGTTTGCGAACCTGATGCACCATGCGGTCGTGGAGGTCGCCCCCCATTCCGGCGATGTGCCCTTCGGTGCGACCCTGCTGCATTTCTTCCAGGGAGGTACCGCTGCCGAGCCCACCGAGTACATGGTGCATACCGAGGAGGTGGGAGGGCTCCTATCCTATCTGTTCCAGGGCGATCACTTGGGGATATTCCCGCCGCTGATCTTCATGGGCGTAGGGGCCATGACGGATTTCGGGCCCCTCATCGCCAACCCCAAGTCGCTGCTGCTCGGTGCCGCCGCCCAGTTCGGTATCTTCCTCACCTTCATCGGTGCGATCGCCTCCGGGCTGTTCAATGCCCAGGAGGCCGCATCCGTTGCCATCATCGGCGGCGCGGATGGCCCGACCACGATCTTCCTCACCTCCAAGCTGGCACCCCACCTGTTGGGAGCCACTGCAATTGCAGCCTATTCCTATATGGCGCTGGTGCCCATTATCCAGCCACCGATCATGAAGCTGCTCACGACGGAGAAGGAACGCGTGATAAAGATGACCCAGCTGCGGACGGTCACCAAACGCGAGAAGATCCTGTTCCCGATTATCGTTACCATCATCGTGTCCCTGATCGTGCCAGCGGCGGCGACCCTCGTGGGCATGCTGATGCTCGGCAACCTGTTCCGGGAATGCGGTGTGGTCGGCAGGCTCGAAGATACCGCCAAGAACGCCCTGGTCAACATCATTACGATCTTCCTGGGGATTACTGTCGGGGCAACCGCAACGGCCGATAAGTTCCTCACCACTCAGACGCTTGCGATCCTGGGCCTGGGTATTATCGCCTTTGGATTCGGGACCGCCGCGGGTGTGCTGCTGGCCAAGCTCATGAACAAGCTATCCAGCACACCCATCAACCCCTTGGTCGGGTCGGCCGGTGTCTCGGCGGTACCCATGGCCGCTCGGGTTTCCCAAACCGTGGGGAGCAAGTACGATCCGACGAACTTTCTCCTGATGCATGCGATGGGTCCCAACGTCGCCGGTGTCATCGGATCCGCTGTCGCCGCTGGCGTCATGCTCTCACTATTCGGCTAATCGGAGAAAAGAAAATGCAGATACTCAAGATCGACCATCTTGGCATCGCCGTCAACAGTATGGACGAGGGCAAGCAGTTCTGGACCGATGTCCTCGGCCTCGAGTTCGCGGGCGATGAGGTCGTCACCGAGCAGAAGGTGAATACGGGCTTTTTCCCCGTCGGCGAAAGCGAAGTCGAGCTGCTGGAATCGACGGCTCCCAATGGCCCGGTAGCCAAGTTTATCGAGAAGAAGGGAACGGGATTTCAACACGTGGCCTTTCGCGTGCCCAATATCGATGCGGCGCTTGAAGAGCTCAAAACCAAGGGCATAAAGCTCATAGACGAGAACCCGCGCATCGGTGCCGGTGGCGCACGCATCGCTTTTCTGCACCCCAAGGCCACCGGTGGGGTCTTGGTGGAGCTGTGCGAACGGGGTTAAATCAACCACTATGGACTTTCAGTCCATAGTGGTTGATTATTAAGAGATAGACAAAAAACCAAAATCATGCATATCATCGAGCGGGGTGAAGCATCTGCTGAACGGTCTGCATCGACGCATGTTATGCTGCCGTTCAGCAGATGCTTCACCCCGCTCGATGATATGCATGATTTTGATTTTTTATCGGTTGGTCCTAAAAGACATTTTTCTTGGGTTAAAAATACGCGGAACATGCGCGCTTAACAAGTCGCTGAAGCTGACGGCATTTGCTCCTAGTGCAGCATAGTAAAAATCCTAGTACCATTTGTTAATTGGGTTTATTCCAGTAAGCTACACTAGCGTCGCAAATGCCGCAGCTTAGCTCCACCGTTAGGCTCATTCAAAGTGAGAAGAATCATGAACAAAATTGCAATTATCGTCTACGGTGATGGAGGAGGTTTAGGAAGCTTCAAGGTATTCGTAGACAGTTTGCATAAAGAGTTGTCTAAGAAATACACAAAAATTGTTTTAAGATACGTAAACCGAGATAGCACGTTTTTTAATTTAATTAATTCTGTTAATAAAAACGATAAAATAGAAGAGTTACACGTTTTCTCTCATTCAATTGGCGCTGGTCTCTTTTTAGGTTACAAAGACCCGGCTATTGCAGCCAGACGAAAAGCTATCTGGTTGGCGGCAGATAAAGCGAAGCGGGAAGTAACGTATTTAGAAGCCGTAAGAACAGAGGTCGGTGCCGTGCAAACTGACGACTTTTACATTTGCGCAATAACAGCACGGAAAGCAAAATTGCAGAGCAAATTCGGTGCAAGCGCTTTTATCAAGATATGGGGTTGCAACTCTGGAATAGAAAACTTGGATATACAGCGACAATGGGGTTGTTGACCCGAAAGATACATCAGAGCCGTACTATTGGCGTGCATTCAACGAGAAAAATACACCAAAACCCAGTATTGCTAAAGCATTAGCGAGGTTTTTTAACCGAAACGTATATGGAGCAAAAAGTGGTGCTAGCATCGAAGTAAAACATAAAGGAAAATGGGTAAGCTCTCAGCAATACAAGAATAAAATTGGGCACTGGCCTTCTGGTACCTTGTCTCACCGATTAGTCCCGGATAAAGGGAGGTATCATGTATACATACCTTAAATGCGTTTTCTTCGTATACGCCCTCGCTTTACCCTTGGGATGTGTTTTTTCAGCAGACGATAATTTTATACGTTTTGAGCATTCAAAAAAACAATGCCAAGAAGCCAAGCACGGAACATTGAATGTTCATTGCTTCAATAACTTTAGTGCGCGAAGCGCATCATAGATGAAACTATGGACTTTTTCAGTCCGTGGCTTGTCCACGGATGAGGACTTTAGTCCTCCAGACTATGGACTTTCAGTCCATAGTGGTTGATTGTGGACTCGGATCCTGTAACCACACAGCTTCTTCTCAACCCCGTCGCCGGGCCTTCTCCTCCAGTCCCGAGAGACCGAAACGCCGCTCCAGCTCTTCCAGGACCGCCTCCGGTCCCAATCCCTGCTGCGCCAGCAATACGAGGGTGTGAAACCAGAGATCCGCCACCTCATGGACGATTTGGTCCGGTACTCCGTCCTTGGCCGTCAGCAGGGTCTCGGCGGCCTCCTCGCCGATCTTCTTGAGGATGGCATCGAGCCCCTTGGCGTAGAGTTCCGCCACGTAAGAGCTGTCCGGGTTGGCCTGCTTACGCGCTTCCAGGATCCGGGACAGGCGTTCCAAGATGTCGTTCATAATGGTTACAGGATTAGGTGGTGAAGTCTGCCAGCCCCGACCTCGTCATTCCGGCAGGGATGGCCGGAATCCAGGTGCTAGGGATGGCAAAAACAGTGGGGGTTTGAATAACTACATTGCACAACCATGCTACTTAAAATTTCGGAATGATAAGTTATAGGCTTAACTTGAGGCATAACTCTGGCGGTTTCTCCGTTGGTCGCCCTCCATGGCGAGCCACAAATTTGGGGACCTATATACCTGACTAGCCACGGCTAGCTGTGTCTCCTTGCTAACCCCGGTGAGCAGTGTTTTCCTTCGCGGTTTGGATGAA
>Ga0209458_1000057_pt1 | contig 70653 bp, 63 predicted proteins | sample WorMetLIZAISLAND_FD_187411 | JGI IMG/M metagenome (GOLD analysis project Ga0209458, IMG submission 187411) | Marine gutless worms symbiont microbial communities from Max Planck institute for Marine Microbiology, Germany - Inanidrilus manae... ...
CGCCGCTACCGCCCTCACCGCCTTCGCCACCGCCGTCGCCGTCACCTCCGTCACCGTCACCTCCGTCACCGTCACCGCCTTCGCCGCCTTCGCCGCCCTCGCCACCTTCACCACCTTCGCCGCCGCCCTCGCCGCCATCACCATCCTTGTTGTGCACCAGGTATCCATTGGCGATGTAAGTGTGATCGCCTTCGAGCAGCAGATTGAACAGGGGCGTGTCGGGTCTGGCCTCGAACGCCTCCAGCCGCTCAAGGACAATGTAGATCAGCGACAGGGAATCGACGTGCAGCGCCACGGCGCCAATTGCGGTTGGCATTCCAGTTGCCACAATCGCAAGGAGGTCACCTTCGGCCAACGCGCCGACGCGCAGCACCGCATTCTCTTCCAAGGTGGCCTGCGGTTCGACCGACTTCCAGCCATCGCGCGTCCTGAAGGGATGCTCGGCCGTGAAGAAAGGCTCGCTGCCGTTTATCGCATAGAGCTTGCGGTCGCCAAGCCAAGGCTGCTCGAGCGCCTTGACCCGGTTGGGCCGACCGTTACCGCCGAGCACCAGGTCGCCGATTCGCACCCTCTCGATCGGCTTGCAGGTCCCGTCGGCCATCAAGACCTGGGTTCCGGCCACGAAACAGCAGGAATCGGCCTGCGCTACCTTGAGGACCGGCTTGTCGAGCTGATAGTCGAGGGTGACCGGGGCCGTCGCCATGGCTAGGACCATCAGACTGCTCGAGGCGAGGAGCGAGACACTACGTCCGATCCGCATCTTCGGCATAATCCGATCCCTTTGCTCGGAGGCCTCTGGCCGTTTTCGCCGACCTCCCTCCGCCTTGGGGGGCGGGCCGCCAGCCACCCTCGTGCCTAGATAACACGCCAGCCTGAGATATCTTCCCGTCGGACGGCGAGAATCGGAATATAGCAGCGCGAGACGCTTGGCCTGGGAAGAAAAGCAGCGGCTCGCGTGTTGTAGTCTTGAAACCCGTGCGGGCAGGCCCCGGCGGGCCGGAAGATGCGTCGCAGAGGCTGTTACGGGGCGGGTAAGGCTGGAGGCAGGGACGTGGACGAAAAGCTGGAGCGCGAGTTTCGTGCCCTGCTGCCCCGGCTGCGACGCTTTGCCTGTGGCCTCACCGGCTCGACCGCCGATGGCGACGATCTCCTGCAGGCGACCTGCGAGCGCGCGATCCGGAACATCGACAAGTGGGAGCCCGGGACGCGACTGGATAGCTGGCTGTTTCGCATCGCGCGCAACCTGCATCTGAACGACATGCGGGCCCAGGGCGTGCGAAGCCGGCATCTGAGCACCCTGGAGACGCAGGAGGGCGGCAAGGAGGTGGACGGCGCGCGGGCGCTCGAATCGAGGATGACGCTGGCCAAGGTTCGCGGATTCGTCCAGCGCCTGCCCGAGGAGCAGAGGGCCGTGCTCCTGCTGTTTTGCGTCGAGGGATTGTCCTACCGGGAGACCTCCGCAGTCTTGGGTATTCCGGTCGGGACAGTGACGAGTCGGCTGGGCCGCGCGCGCCTCGCCCTGCGCGATTTCATGCGCGAGCCCGCGCACAAGGGGATGGAGCCAGGGGATTCCGAGGCTGGGGTATCCGAAGCCGGGGAACCGGAGAGGAGTGAGAGAGATGAAGCAGCACGCTGACATCGACCAGCTGGTCGCTTACGCCGATGGCGAAATCGACGCGCAGCAGGCACGCGAGATCGAAAAGAGGCTGATACAGGACCCCGCGGCCCAGGCCCTGGTCGGCGATCTGCGAGAGGGTGCCGCCTTGCTACGCGCCGCCTTCAGCGAGCCGCTGCATGAGGCGCTGCCGTCGCGCCTGCACGAGACCATCGACCGGGAGATCGCGGCGCGGCGGGCGCGGGACGGCAAGCCTGCCGGGCGGAACGGCTGGCTGCCGCTGGCCCTGGCCGCCTCCGTCGCCGCGCTCGTGGTCGGCCTCTCGGCCAGCTACTTCCTGACCGATCGTCAGCTCGAGCTCGCCCTCGTCCGCTTGGAGACCATGGAGCGGCTGGACCGCCAGCACCTGGAGGCCGCCATCAACCGCAGCCTGGAGATGAACGTGAGCGGCGTCGCCCTCGACTGGCAGAACCCGGACACCGGCAGCCGCGGCCTGGTGACCCCGATCCGCACCTTCAAGAGCAAGGCCGGCCAATGGTGCCGCGAATATGAGGCCACCCTGGCCGCCGAGCGGGGCGAGCGGGTGCGACGGGCCATCGCCTGCCGCACGCCCGAAGGCCTTTGGGCTACCAAAGTCGAGCTGACGAGCGATAGCTAGGGCTCGGACGGACTCCGGCCGCTCCGTCGAGGCGTTGAGGACAGCCTCGGAGTCGACGTTGCCTACGGACTGCAGCAACGGCCCGTACAGCCGATCGAATCTCGACGTTCAGACCAGTAAATCGTCTCGGATCTCCAGACCCTGCCCGGGTTTCTCCCGCAGATTCAGCTTGTCTGTATCGATGTTGCCCCCGGAGCCGAACATCAAGCAGGGAGACGCCAGGTCTTCCTTCAGAAGGTGCGTACCGAAGGCGCCCTCCGAGCCGACGAGGCTCGGTCTCGCGGCGTTCATGACCGTCAAGGCTGATCGGGTGAGGATGCTGGTTTCTCCGACCTGAGCGCCCACAACGATGCCGATCCCCGCCTGCATTGCTCTTTGCGCGATATCGAGCGAACGGATGACCCCTCCCATCTTCGACACGCGGATGTTGACGATCCATCTTTCCGGATCCTCCAGCCCGACCAGATCGTCGCGCCGTGTGACGCTCTCATCCAAGATGATCTTTGCAGAGCAGTTCTCGGAAACCAGCCGGAAACCGTCCAGATCGCGCGGCTGAAGCGGTTCCTCGACCGCGAAGATCCGGTAACCGAGATCCGCTATGTGCCGACTACAGGCCTCGGCGGAGGTCCAAAGATTGTTCGCATCGACGCGAATTCGAAGCGCCGGATCTGCCTTCCGTTTGAGCGCCGAGATTTTCCTTCGGTCCCGTTGGAGATCGCCGGAGACCTTGATCTTGAAATCGCGAAACCCGCGTCTCCAGTAACGGCCCAATTGCCAGCGATAGGCAAGGAATGGCGCATCGCCGAGGATCGCCGAGTATTGGAAGGCACCCTCCAGGGGCGCCGAGTCCAGCACCTCCTCGGTGGAGCATCCCGTCACCTTCCCTAAGAGGTCGAGGATCGCAATTTCGACGGCGCAGAAGGCCGATGGATTGTCGTCGATTTCGGTGCGATGGCTATCGATCCAAGCGCGAAGGTCTTGCGCGCTCGCTACCGCGCCGCAGATCTCGTCGCGATGCTTACCGATGAAGGCTCGGCCCGTCTCAACCGTTTCGCCGGTTACATAGCTTCGAGGGCAGCCTTCTCCGTATCCCACCTTCCCGCAATCGGACTGCACGGCAACGATCAGGTTGTCAGCCTTTGAACGGCTTGCGGAGGCGTGACGAAAAACCACCTTGAAAGGGACGGGAAAGGAAAAGACTTCCAGCCGCGTAATGCGCATTTGTCTCAGCCCCGTTGAGCCGCGCCATCGAAATCGAATGGACACTCGTGCGCATACTGGAGGTGGAGGTACTTGAATTGGGCGTCCCGTTGCCCGCCCGCGACACGCTCGGCGCGATAGCTGTCGCCTGTGCCGCGCCGAAGCCATCGAAGGTCCAGCGGGGCTAGGCGGCCGCTGCTGCGTTTGCCGTCGTATTCGATGTTTGCTGCCCTGAGTCGGCAGTCGAGATCGTTCGCGATGTCGGAGGCCTGCTCGACGTCGGGAACTCTGGCCTCGACGTACAGCGTGTAGGACGCGCTGTCCTGGTCCGCCAGCATGACAAAGAACTCCGGTTGAATGTCGCGGTCTGCCAGGGCCCGGTTGACGGCCTCCAAGACCTGCGTCTCGGACAGCTTTTCGCCGGTTATGCTCGTAATCCCTTTCCCTTTCTGCACGAACTCCAGTGTCGGCGTTGCGTTCTTCATGCCGGTGACCCGAACGACATCGTTCATGTCGTAGCGATAGAGCCCATCGATCGTCGTTACGAATAGATAGTACTCACGCCGACTCTCCAGTTCGTGCAGAGAGAGGAAATCCGCGCGTCCGGCCTCCCACGCATCCCGCTCGGAAAACTCAAAGACGCTGTCCAGGAGCATGGGAAGGCAGACGTTGCTGCGGATGTCGACGTTCACGGTCCCCCGCAGCTCGCTGGCCAGATACCCGAGTTCGATCACCTGGCAGCGTGTCGGCAGCGATTCGGCAAGCTTTGCAAGAGACACCCCGCAGCTTCCGCCGGTCCAGGTCACCAAGCCCCTGAGGTTCGGCCAGATATCGCGGTAGGTCAGCTGCCCCTTGGCGCCAAGTGCGGCGTCCAGCTCCTTCGCCCGGGCCGCGTCCGCTCTCAGGCTTCCGCCAAGCCTATCGCCTCCAAACTCGCCGTCAGGCAGTCGCCCGGTCGCGACGGCTTCGATCAGCTGTTCGGAGCGCTCGTTGATGACGGATAGAAGCTTTGTCAGGGTCGAAGGATTGGCGGTCGCGATGCCGCTGACGTTCGGCTCGAGCAACCCGAAGGCTGCCATTGCGAGATAGCGGGCTTCGTAGTCTTCGATGGCCGATAGGGCCGGTGGCAGCACGTATCGCGACCGCACGAATCTCGACTGCGCCTCATAGAGCAGCCCGGAGGCCGACCCGAAAGGCGAGCCGCCAGGCATCCTCCCCTCGATCGCCTGCCCGGTGACGGCGAAGATCCTACCGTCGAAAACCTTGGACCCCCTTGATTGCGCATAGGCTGAAATTCGTTGGTGCCGCTTGATCCTTTCCAATCCCGATTTCGTGACAGGAATATCCTTCGGCGCGCCAACCGTGCCGCTGGTGCGATGGTAGAACACCGGCTGCTCGGCGGTGAGGCTCTTGGCGCCGGTCAGCTCTTGGCGCTCGATATGGGGGCGCAGATCCTCGTAGGTCTGTACGGGGACCGCAGCCCGGAAGTCTTCGACGCCTTTGATGCGGGAAAAGCCGTGGCGTTTGCCGAAGTCGGTTTCGGCATTCGACGAGAGGATGTTTCCGAGGAGTGCGCTTTGTGCCTCGGCGGGTTGCTTTGACGCATCGATCAATCGGCCGTAGTGCCAGCGTGGCGCCAGGTTAATCGCTGCGGTCAAGAGCGCTCTTCGAGCGCTGTGTGAAAGCGAGGGCACCTGCCGCCCTACCCCTTTTCCAGGCCGCGGATGAAGAGTGCTCTCATCTGACTCACGAAGCCCGTCGGATAATGGCGGTTAGTCAATCCCAGGGGGCCGACCTGTCGGGCACGTGGCAGGAATCGCGTTCCGAAAAGGACGTCCCAGACGATCAAGTTGTTGCCGAAGTTATGGTCCGATTCCTTGGGAAGCTCCGAATGATGCCAACGGTGAAGCTCCGGACCGCTCACGATGTAGTTCAGGGGACCCAACCGCACCCTGCAGTTCGAATGCTGGAAAAAGCCGTTGATGGCGTAGAAAACGAAATAGGCGGCGAGAACCTCCGGTGACACGCCCAGCAGAGCGAAGGGCAAGGCGTCGACGCCATACTGAATGGCCTTCTCGATCGGATGGAATCTGCCGACGTTCAGCCAATAGAGCTTGTGCGGGGAGTGGTGGACGGCGTGGAAGCGCCACATGGGCGTGAACTTGTGAAAGGCGCGATGAAGCCAGTACCTGAGGAATTCCGCCGCCAACAGCATGAGGCAGACCTGCAACCAGACAGGCAGGTCGTGAGGCCAAAGACCCCGGGCCGCAATCCCGCTCGCCGAGAGAAGATCCGAGAGGGCGATGACAAGGCTTATGCTCAGCAGGTAAGGCAGGGCGACCTGGACCGTAACCATGAAAACGACATCGTTCGTTACCTCGCCACCGCTTGGTTTCCACTCTTGCCGATAAGGCAGCTTGATCTCATGCAGCGTTATTAGGACAGCGCAGAAGGCGACGGCACCGTAAGCGGCCGGGGTCACCGAGACACCCCAGTCCATCAGGAATGCGAAGGACAGAAAACCGACCGTCAGGACCGCTGGGTAGGACGCAACGACCACGATGCGCGACGCCAGTGAGTCACCTTTGATATCGGCCATGCTTCTCCACCGCTGTTCAATCCGCCCCTAGCCGGCTGAACGGTCTCGTTTGTGCCTTTCGTAGATGTAGTGGCCAAGCACCAACACGAAACTCGCAAGGACCAAATGGAAAAAGGCGGGCAGGCTTTTCGAGAACCAAGGATGATCCGCAAGAATGGTCAGACCGGAGACTAGGCGGAACGCCATGAACGAGAAATAAAGGCCGCCAAGAAAAAAGCACAACCTGTACTTCCACGGGGAAGGGTTGACCGCGTCCCTTTTTACTCTCCAGATCGCTGCAATCATTACGCATGCTATTGCGAGCTGTAAAACAACCAGCAAGGGATACGGCATTGCAGCTCCGTGCCAGCTCTCAAAGGGTGGCAAAAAAGCAACCGGATGGCTCGCCTGGAGCAATTGTGCAAGGCTCCGAAACACAAAAAGCCCGGTCAGGGCGAGCATCCAGGGAAAGTAGCGGCGCCCCATATGACCTTCTCCTGCCGGCGATGTCGTGGAAGCCCTGCTCCTCGGCCAGGTAGTAGGCGCCGGCCAACCGGTGTCCCCCGACGACAATCGCGTCGTCGGCCGACTCGTGCGCCGCTGGCCCCCAACATCGATCCTTGCCGTTCGATAGGCCCCCCTGTCTATCCAAGGTCCAGCCCACGCCCCATGGCATAGAACTCGTCATTCGGCCGCATCGACGTGAAGTTGGCCATGCGGTTGCTGAGACCGAAAAGGGCGGTGATGCCGGCGATGTCCCAGATATCCTCGTCTGTGAAGCCGTGGCCGCGCAAGAGTTCGAAATCCTCGTCGCAGATCGATTTGGCGTCGTTCGACACCTTCATGGCGAAGTCCAGCATGGCCATCTGTTCCGGCGTGATGTCCGCCTTGCGGTAGTTCACCGCCACCTGATCGGCGATCAGGGGATTCTTGGCCCGGATGCGCAGGACCGCGCCATGGGCCACGACGCAGTATTGGCAGCCGTTATCGTTGGAGGTGGCGACGACGATCATCTCCATATCGGTCTTGGTTAGACCGCTTTCCTTTTCCATCAATGCGTCGTGATAGGCGAAGAAGGCGCGGAATTCGTCGGGGCGATGGGCCAGCACGAGGAAGACGTTGGGCACAAAGCCAGCCTTCTCCTGGACCGCCAGCACCTTCTCCTTGATGTCCCCGGGCAGGTCGTCGATGTCCGGCACGGGGTAGCGGCTGATGTTCGCGGCGCTCATTCCATCTTTCCTCCTCCTGACTTTCCACAGGCTCTAGGGAGCCAGACCTTCCCACAACGGGCGGATCGGTGGAATAACCGCCTCTAGTGCCGATAGCCCTTGCGCCCCGCATCACTCTGGCGTAACTCCCCGCGCGATTAGGGATGCTTCAGCGGGGGGCAGGGCTCGTGAAAATCACCGATGTGAAGACCTTCGTGGTCGGCAATCCGCCGCCGCACTTCGGCGGCCACTACTTCATCTTCGTCAAACTGACCACCGATGGCGGCATCGAGGGCATCGGCGAGGTCTATGCCGCGACCTTCGGGCCGCACACCGTGGCGCGCATGGTCGAGGACGTCTGCGAGCGCCACGTGATCGGCGCCGACCCCTTCAAGATCGAGCGGCTCTGGCGCGAGGTCTACAGCCGCGGCTATAGCCAGCGGCCGGACATCTCCCTGGTCGGCGTGCTCAGCGGCATCGAGATGGCCTGCTGGGACATCATCGGCAAGGCGCTCGACAAGCCGGTCTATGAGCTGCTGGGCGGCCAGGTGCACGAGAAGCTGCGCTCCTACAGCTACCTCTACCCGGATGAATCGGACGCGACCGACGTCTACAACGACGCCGATCTGGTGGCCGAGCGCGCAGCGCGCTACGTCGAGAAGGGCTTCACCGCCATCAAGTTCGACCCGAGCGGCCCCTACTCGGCATACGACCCGCGTCAGCCCTCGATGGAGGTGCTCGAGCGCGTGGAGCGCTTCGTCACCAAGATCCGCGCCGCGGTCGGCACCAAGGCCGACCTGCTGTTCGGCACGCACGGCCAGTTCACCGCCTCCGGCGCGATCCGACTTGCCAAGCGGCTGGAACCGGCCGAGCCCTTGTGGTTCGAGGAGCCGACGCCACCGGAGATGCCGGAGGAGATGGCCAAGGTGGCCCGCCAGACCTCCATCCCCATCGCCACCGGCGAACGGCTCGCCACCAAGTACGAGTTCGCCCGCGTGCTGGAGTGCGGCGCCGCCTCGATCCTGCAGATGGCGCTGGGCCGGGTCGGCGGCCTCCTGGAGGCCAAGAAGATCGCCGGCATGGCCGAGGCGCACTACGCGCAGATCGCGCCGCATCTCTACTGCGGGCCGGTCGAGGGCGCGGCCAACGTGCAGATCAGCGCCTGCGTCCCCAACTTCCTTATCCTGGAATCGATCCAGACCTGGGGCGGCTTTCACGGCAAGATCCTGAAAAAACCCATGCGGTGGCAGGACGGCTACGTCATCCCGCCGAGCGAGCCGGGCATCGGCGTCGAGCTCGACGAGGAGGTCGCCGCCGCGCATCCGTACGAGGGCGACCGGCTGCACCTGGAAAGCCTCGAACGGCCCGTCGGCTTTTCCAGCGCGATGTGGTGAGGTCGGTGCGCTAAATCGCGCCGCCGAGGGCCCTTCCCGGATTACCTAGAGCCCGCAGCGTCCAGCAGCCATTCCCGAAAAAGCTGGACCTCCGGGCGAAGACGCATTCCGTCCTCGGGGATGAGAAGGTAGTGGGATCTTTCCAGCGGAAGCTCTACATCGAGCGGCGCGCGCAAACGACCCGCGTCGATAAAAGGTTTGGCGAAGCTGCGCAGTACGACAGCACAGCCTGTACCGGCAGAGGCAAGCTCGAGCGCGGCCAGCGAGGTATCGACCTTGACGCCTCGGTTCGCGGCCGCACCCTCCAGCCCGGCCAGGCTGAACAACTGCATCCAGAAGTTCTGATATCCCATAATATGAATGAGGTCGCGCTGGGCGAAATCGGCGACAGCATTGATACCGCCCAGCAATTCGCAGGAACGATTGCTGCAGACCGGCATGGCGCTTTCGTTTTCGATCAGCTCTGAGCGGAAACCGGCCCAACGTCCTTCGCCGAAACGAATGTCCAGATCGAAGCCTTCTGGCGTCGCGGCGTCCGCCCAGGTGGCGGAACAGAGCCGGACTTCGATTTCGGGATAGGCTTCCAGGAAATCGTTCAGCCTCGGCGCCAAGGCAAGCACAGCGTAGGAGGTGTGCGCGCGAACGGTGACCGATCGATCGCCCATTGGCCCGAACAACCCAAAGGTCGAAGCGGCCAACTCGTCGAAGGCGTTCCGCACCGAAGGGAGATAGGCCTGTCCCATATCCGTCAGGCGAACGCTGCGAGGCAAACGTTCGAAAAGCGAGAAACCCAGGTGCTTCTCAAGTGAACGCACCTGGTAGCTGACCGCCGCGGGAGTGAGCCTCAGCTCAGCTGCCGCCGCCGTAAAGCCGGCATGGCGCGCGGCGGCTTCGAAGGCGCGCAGCCAAACCAGAGGGGGAAGCTCATAGGCCATGATGAAACCGCCAGCCGATTGCTTGATAATCTGCTACAAATCATTTTGGGTCTTAGTGTCATAATACTTCATTTGAATTTAGAGCAAAGAGAGCCAAGGATCGGCGTTCCGAATGTCAATGCGACGTCTGGGGCGACATGACGCTCCCAAACCGAGCAGGAGCAAGGAGTGATGGGCATGAAAGTCGGCTTTATCGGTCTCGGCAACGTCGGCGGCAAGTTGGCCGGCAGCCTGTTGCGCAACGGCTTCGACCTGACGGTGCGGGATATCGACCGCGCCGCCGCCGAGCCCTTCCTGGCCAGGGGCGCGTCCTGGGCCGATAGGCCGAAAGAGATGGCCGAGGCGGTCGACCTGGTGATTACCTGTCTACCCAGTCCGGCGGCCTCCGCCGCGGTCATGGAGGCCGAGGACGGCATCCTAGCCGGGCTCTCCGCCGGCAAGGTCTGGGCCGAGATGAGCACCACCGACGAGGCCGAGGTGAAGCGCCTGGGCGCGCTGGTCGAGGCCAAGGGGGCTCAGCCGATCGACTGCCCGGTCTCGGGCGGCTGCCATCGGGCGGCGACCGGCAATATCTCGATCTTTGCCGGCGCCGAGCGGGCCACCTTCGAAAAGGTGCTGCCGGCGCTGACCGCCATGGGGCGGCGGATTCTTCATACCGGGCCGCTCGGCTCGGCCTCGGTGCTGAAGGTGGTGACCAACTACCTGGCCTCTGTTCATCTGGCGGCGCTGGGCGAAGCCTTGATGACATCCAAGATGGCCGGCATGGACCTCAACACCACCTACGAGGCAATCCGCATCTCCTCCGGCAACTCTTTCGTCCACGAGACCGAGAGCCAAGTGATCCTGAACGGCAGCCGCGACATCAACTTCACCATGGACCTGGTGGTGAAGGACATGAGCCTGTTCGACGAGCTGGCGCGGCGCAACGACGTGCCGCTGGATATCTCCCCGCTGGTGCTGAGCATCTTCAAGGAGGGGCAGGAGCGCTATGGTGCGCGCGCCTGGTCGCCCGGCATCGTCCGCCGGCTCGAGGAGGCCTGCGGCACGGATCTGCTGGCGCCCGGCTTCCCGGCCGAGATGGTCGACGACGAACCGGAAGAGCCCGGCGCCGAGGTCACGCCGAAGGGGCTCGACAGGGTCGCTTGAGACACACGCCGCTCGCCCGCTGGAGCAATTTCAACCGAAGGGATTGAACCGTCCCGGTTCAGTCCCTTCGGATATTGCTCTGGTCGCGCGGGCGGCGTAGCTCCATCAGGACCATCCGCTTGTAGGCGGCCACCAGCACCGCCCCTTCCGCGTCCTCGACCGAAACGGCCAGGCGCATGGTCGCCTCGCCGAGCGTCATGATCAGGAAGGCGACCGAGTCGAGCTCCTGCCGGTCGGCCTCGGGCCAGAGCCTGCCCATGGCCGCCGCCAGCAGCGCGCCGTTCGCCCGGCTGTTGGCGATCTCGAGGTCCCGGAGCGCCTTGTCCGCCTGGGTGGCCGACAGGATGTCGCGCATGACCGGCTCGGCCAGAAACAGGTCGTAGTAAATGTCGATCAGACCGCCGAAGGCGTCGCACAGCTCGTCCAACGTGTGGACCTCGGCAAGCTCGGCTCCGATGCAGGCCTGGCACTCGGCGTGATAGCGCTCGGCCAAGGTCCGGACAATTGCGCTCTTGTCCGGAAAGTATTGGTAGAGCGAGCCGATCGAGACCCCCGCCAGACGCGCCACCTCGCTCATGCGCAGGGCGTCGCTGCCCTTCTCGGCAATCTGCTCGGTGGCACAGGAGAGCATCCGCTCGACCCGCTCGCGGCTGCGGCTTTGGCTCGGCGTCCGCCGCATCGCCGGCTGATCCTCGGGAGCCGCCGCCCCTTTGGCCTCTTCGATGGGGGATGTCTTGTCGTTCATTCGGCCGCTTTCTTGCGCCAAGCGGTGCAATTTCCATTGACTCCCAAAAATATGAGCATATATCACATTTTTCAATATGAGGATTCCTCACATTTGGAGGCAAGCATGACCGAAGAAAAGACGATACCGACGCTCGTGCTCGGCGGCACCGGCAAGACCGGGCGCCGCATCGCGCAACGGCTGATCGAGCGAGGCTTGAGCGTGCGGATCGGCTCCCGCTCCGGCGAGCCGCCGTTCGATTGGGACGACCAGGCGACCTGGGAACCGGCCCTGCGCGGCGTCGGGGCGGCCTATATCAGCTACCAGCCGGACCTGGCCGTGCCGGCAGCCGTCGACGCCGTCCGGACGTTCGCCGATCTGGCACTGAAAAACGGGGTGCGCCGACTGGTTCTGCTCTCCGGCCGCGGCGAGGAGAAGGCCCAGGAGGCCGAGCAGGCGCTCATGGAGTCCGGGTCGGACTGGACGATCCTGCGGGCCAGCTGGTTCGCGCAGAACTTCAGCGAGAGCTTCCTGCTCGACTCGATCCGCGCCGGCGAGGTCGTGCTGCCGGTCGGATCCACCGAGGAGCCCTTCATCGACGCGGAGGACATCGCCGATGTCGCGGTCGCCGCGCTGACCGACGACTCACACATCGGCCAGCTCTATGAGATCACGGGCCCGCGCATGCTGACCTTCGCCGATGCGATCGCCGAGATCGGCGAGGCAAGCGGCCGACCGATCCGCTACGAGACGGTGTCACCGGAGCGCTACGCCTCGCTACTGGAGGCGCACCAGGTTCCGGCCGACTACGTGTCGCTGGTGATGTACCTCTTCACCACCGTTATGGACGGCCGCAACGCGCACATGGCGGACGGCGTGCAACGCGCGCTCGGCCGAGCGCCGCGGGACTTCGCCGACTACGCAAAGGGCACGGCCGCGACCGGCGTGTGGGCCGCATAAGTGGGCGCCGGATGCGGAGTCCAAGCGGAACCGTAGCTCAGATGAAGGGCAGGTCCGCGACCTTACCGGGGCGCGGACCGTCCGGCGTCTCCACCCCGACCGGCGTGCCGGGGTCCCAGTGGCCACGCTCGAGCATCGCGAAGGCGATGTTGCGGCCCAGGTCCGGCGAATAGGCGGCGGAGGTCACTGTGCCTATCGCGTCGCCCTGCGCGGTGACTGGCCAGGGCTCAACGCAGGCCGGGCAGGCCTCTCCTTCGAAGCTGACGCCACGGATCAGGCGGGCCGGCCCTTCCGCCTTGACCCTCTCCAGCGCCGCGCGGCCGAGGAAATCAATCGGCCGCTCCAGATGGCAATAGCGATCGAGGCCGCATTCGAAGGGGTTGTTCTCCAGGGTCATGTCGCTGCCGTGGGAGAGCAACCCGCCCTCGATGCGTTCGATCAGGTTGGGGCAGCCCGGCCGCACCTCGAAGGGCTGCCCCGCCTCCCAAAGCGCGTCCCAGAGAGCGAGGCCCAGGGCCGAATCATCGAGATAAATCTCGAAGCCGCCCTGCTTGCTCCAGCCCGAGCGTGCAACGACCAGGCGGCGGCCCTGGAATGGCAGCAGTTCAAAGCGGAAGAAGCGAATCGCCCGCACCGCCTCACCGAACACGGCGGCCATCAGATCGTCCGCCTTGGGCCCCTGCACGGCCAGCGGCGTCACAGGTGGCTCTTCGACGGCTACATCAAGCCCGAGGCCCTGCGCCAGCCCCTTGGCCCAGAGCAACACGTCCGTATCGGCGATGGAGAGCCAGTAACGGTCCTCCGCCAGCTTGAGCACGACCGGGTCGTTCACCATGCCGCCCGCATCGTCTACCAGCGGCGCATAGAGGCACTGGCCGACCACGGCGCGTGACAGATCTCGCGGGGTCATGAGCTGCGCCAGTCGCGCCGCATCCGGCCCCTGCAGCGCCACCTGCCGCTCGCAACTGACGTCCCAGAGCTGCACATGGCGCTTGAGATGCCGGTAGTCCTCTTCCACCGAACGGAAGACCGTGGCCAGCAGGGTGTGGTTGTAAACCGTGTAACCCTTCACGCCGAGCGCCTCGACACGCGCGGAAAAGGGCGTGCGGCGCGTGCGGCGCGAGACCGAGAGAACCGGAGCGGGGATCATGGACGGGCCTCGGGGCAGTGGAAAAGGCGCACAAAAAGGCCGGCACCTTAGCCCGTGCCTGGGAGACTGCCCAGGAGATCTATTGCGTCCGGGCAGTCCCACGTCGGGTGAGAAGGTGTTTCGTAACAGCCATACAAACCCGTGGCCTAGCGCTGCCAAAAGTTCGGCTTAGTCCAAAAACAATATCCCGTTGACTTCGGATTTTCCGAAATTTAGCTTTCCCGGGGGACTTGGGAAGGGGCAGAGAGATGACTAAGGAGGCGAATACCGCCTGGATTGCCGAACGCCTGCGCGATTCGTCGGTTGCCGTAAAGAAGCAAGATCTCGCCAAGGCGCTCGGCGTGCCGCCAACTGCAGTCACCGACATCCTCAACAATCGGCGTCAAATCAAGCTCAGCGAGCTGCCGGCGCTGAGCCGCCTTCTCAAGCTGACCTACGAGCAGATCATCGCCCGGGCTACCGGCGACGCCGGGTTCCAGCCCGACGACAGCCAGATCTACCGCACCACCCGCGATGTGCTGGAGACCCTAAGCCGCCAGGGCCGCACCGACATGTCGATCGAAGAGATCGACGACTACGCATTGCTCATGGCGGAACTGATCACCGGCCCGGCCGCCGGCGAGCCGGCCAAGCGCGATCGCTTGCTGGCCGACGCCCTCGAGCGCTTCAGCAGTTATGCACGCATCCGTGGTCAGGGCTGACCGGGCCACGGGCCAAGTGGTGGCCTGAGTCATGCGGCGCCCGCCCCGCGCCGACGTTCTGCGCAGCTTCGGCGAAGCCGTTCGCGACGCACGCCTTAGCAAGGACTATTCGATCGAGACCCTGTCTGAGACTGCCGGCGTCCCGCGGGACCAGGTCGTCGAGCTGGAACGCGGTGCCCGCCTGCCCTCGCCGCAGACTATCCTGCGCCTTGCCATCGCGCTCGAAACATCGCCCACAGCCCTCTGCCACCGCGTCCGCGTCGTCAACGCAGACTTCAAGCGCTCGGTGACCCATAGTCGGCTGCTTTACTCGCTCTATCGTGTTTTGCGGCGCGCCCAATGACCGCGCCGCTTGCCAACGAACTGGAAGACCGCGCGCACCACGGCACCTGGTGGATCGGCGGCAACGACTGGTTTCCCGCCTCGATGCTCGACGAACGGGACCCGGTCTCGCCTTACGAGATCTTCGGCTTCGTGCTGCTGCGCACCAGACCCAGCCATGTCACCCTGGCCTGGCACGTCGACTACTCCGACGACCGCTCGCTCGCCAACGTCATGGATTACCTCGGCTGGCTACGCCCCGTCCGCCCGGTGCGGCTCTGGTTCTGCAAAGGCGGCTGGGTCCGCGAGCTGCTGCCCACGCCAGCGGCGGCCGTCGCACGCATCCAGGCGCTCGAGGCCTATCGCCACGTCGAGGTCGCCGAGCAGACTAGCCTGCAACCGCGCAGCCTGACCGAATTGGTCAGCGCCGATCCACTTTTGCAAGACGCCTTCACGCGCTGGCACGCCGAGCGCGATGTTTGGAGCTGGGCCGAAAGCCGTACCGGCCGGCACGGCCTCATCTTCCAGCCTGAGGCAGGCGTGATGAGATTCGCCTATGTCGGGCCGCAGTCCGAATGCCGGCGCATGCTGGGCAACAGCTGGCGCAGCCAGGCGGTCGGCAGCGGCTGCGACGAAGCCTTTACCGACGAGAGCTTCAACAGCCGCACCTCGGTCGCCTTCTACGAGGCACACGCGACCGGCGAGCCCATCTTCGACCATGTGCTCGGCCATATCGAAATCGGCGACCGGACCATCTGGCTGCCCTATCAACGAGTCACGCTGCCGACCCCCGATGGCGTTGCCGTCTTCACCAAGATCACGCCGGACATCGATATCTCACTGTTCGGCCGCGCATCCTAACGAAGACTTTGCGCGGCGCAAAAAGGGGTCGTTCGAAAGTGCCCGCATGTGCGCAGGGCCGGACCACACCAAACCTTCGTCGTAGCGCGGCAGCCCTGCCGCATCGCGCCAGGCGATCGCGCGCTGCTCGAAGCCGCCGTAGCCCATGCGATCGGCAAAACCCTGGGTGCTCGAGTCCGGAATGGTGATGCCGAAGAAAACGTCTGGGTGCCAGCGCAGCCAGGCGGCCAGCTGACCGAGCCGGATGCCCAGGGCAGCCAGGCCCCGTCGCCTGTGCGAGGGCGCAATGTAGAACTCGCCGTGATAGGCGAGCGTTCCGGTCATCCCTTGCGCCGCTGATGAGACCACTTCCGAGGTCGCGGCTTCCACGCCATGGCCGAGCGGGACGAAATCGCGCAGATGCACCGCCAGATGGCTCGCCAGGTCGCCGGTTGCCGGGCCCAGGAAGCGCACCGCCTGAATGGCATGGCAGACCCCCTCACCGTCCTCCATTGCCAGCCAGATGCCATCGAGCGTTTGACGCTCGACGTCGAAGATCGGATTGACCGGAACGCCGCGGAACAGCTCATAACACGCTTTGAAAGCGGAGAAATCGGCGCTTTCGGCAACAGTCAGACCGTGCGCCTCCAGCGCCTCAAGTAGTGCACAGACTGCGCGGGACGCGTGAAGAACGAAGCTCATGAATACCTCCATGGTTGGGAAGGGCCGACCATGGATCGATTCGCGAGAGCGCCCGATTCTGAAGATCGTCAGGAACAGCGCGTGTCTGCCGCGCAGAAATACGAGTTAACGAGAATGCGATGGGTGAGGGCTTCGGCTTATCCGAAAACAGCACCGAAACGCTTCCGAGCGGACAACGGCTGCACGGAGAGCCGCCGGCGATGACGCCGCGAAGCCCCGCATCGGGACGAGCAAAGTACCGTTATGTCTGGGCGACTTCGCGCAGCCAGTTGGCGACGCGCCGCGCCGCCGCGATCGGCTCGACAGCCAGCGGCTGGCAGAGGTGATAACCGGTTGCGGAGGGGTCAGGTGTGCCGAAGGGTGCAACCAGGGTGCCCGCGTTGAGCCTTTCGTCGACTAGAGGCCGACGCCCGATGGCAAGCCCGAGTCCGTGTTCGGCCGCTTCCAACACCTGCTCCTGGGACTCCAGGCGCAGCGCACCCTCCAGGGCTCCCATGAGCGTTGGCGCTTCGATACCGTGGGCCCGCGCCCATTCGAACCATTCATCAGGGTGGTGGCCACTGACAATCAAGCGGCTGGCGGACAGCGCCGCGTCAAGCTCGGCTACCCGGTCCTGGCCCAGGTAGCCTGGCCGGCAGACGGGCATTGCCGCCTCGGTCATCAAGAAGGCCGCATCCACACCAGACCAGCGGCCGCGGCCGTAGCGGATCGCCAGGTCGATCTGCTCGCGCCGCAGGTCACAGACACGCGTGGTGGTAACGAGCTGCAGATCGATCCCGGGGCAAGCGCGCTCGAAGTCGGCCAGCTTGGGGATCAGCCAGAGGATCGCCAGGGACGGCGGCAGGGTGAGCGCCACGCGGCTCCGCTCGGCCGGGCCCATCAGCGCACGCGTCGCCTCGCCGATGCGCGCCATGGCCGGGTCGACTTCGTCGAAGTAACGCGCGCCCTGGTCGGTCAGCCGCACCTTGGGCCCGTTCCGCTCGAAGAGCTGAACGTGCAGGAAGTCCTCGAGCCGCCGTACCTGATGGCTGATCGCCGATTCCGTCACGCCCAGCTCCTTGGCCGCCTCGCGGAAGCGGCCATGCCGGGCGGCGGCATGGAAGGCGCGGAGCGCCGGAAAAGGGGGCATCCAGGCCTGTGTGGCAGTCATTACCATAGCTAACCTTAGCCTGAACAAAATTCAAGCTAGTCTGTAGCGAATTTGCTATGAGTCCGCCGTTTTACAACCATATGCCCCTCACAACGGAGCAGTTCACCCCGCATAGACCGAATTCTCTTCAAGTTCACGAAGACAGGAGTCAGGATCATGCCGCAGCCTTTGCCCCGCGTTTCGTCCACCCTGAGCGGCGCCGTCGGCGGCGCGCCTAGGGCGCATGCCGCCCTGCAGGGAGCCCCGGAAAAGGCCGCCGAACCGCAAGACGAGAAGGGGCGGCAACCCCTGGATCGGGTCGAGGCCTCCCTCACCTACTTCCTCGACAATGGCAAAAAGCCGGCCGTCTACGTCACGCCGATCGGCGAAGGCGAGCCGCGGCGCGATGCCGAGTATGCCCCCTACAGCGTGGCGATCAGCAACGCACGCCCACTGGCCGCCGATCTCTCGCTTGAGCGCGAGGGTTTCTCACTCGTGCGCCACGACACCAGGGTGACGAACTTCTACGACGAGGACGAGGTCAAGTCCGTCTACTACCCGGAGATGGAGCGCCTGGTGAAAGAGGCGACCGGCGCTTCGAAGGTGCTGGTGTTCGACCACACGATCCGCGTGGACGGCGGCAGCAAGCAGAACGACAACGGCCAGGCGCAAGCAACCCGGACACCGGTGCGCAGCGTGCACAACGACTACACCGACCGCTCGGGCCCGCAGCGCGTGCGCGATCTGCTGGATGAGGAGGAAGCGGAGGAGCGCCTCGGGCGGCGCTTCGCCGTGATCAACGTCTGGCGGCCGATCGTCGGGCCCGTCGAGGCCGCGCCGCTGGCCATCGCCGATGCACGTAGCGTGGCGCCCAAGGACTTCGTGGCGACAGATCTGGTCTACGAGGATCGGGTCGGCGAGTACCAAAACGTGGCCTACAGCCCCGATCACCGCTGGTACTACTTCCCCAAGATGGCGCGGGAGGAGGCCATGCTGATCAAGTGCTTCGATTCCGAGACCGACGGCCGGGCCCGCTTCACCGCGCACACCGCCTTCGACGACCCGACCACGCCGGCCGACGCCGCCCCGCGCGAGAGCATCGAGATCCGCACGCTTGTGTTTTTCTGAGACCAGATCTTTCAAGCGGCGCGTGGGCCAGAACGGCCGCGCGCCTCCCCCGGGCGCTTAGGGGCGCTTAGGGACCGACGACGTTGAGCTCGCTCTGGCTCTTCCCGGCCAGGGCCTTTCTCAAGGCGTCCAGGGATTCGGCGCTGACCAAGGTGTTGGAGAGGTCGAGGGTTTCCAGGCTCCCGAGGTCGGAGAGAGCGCTAACGTCCGCCACGGGGGTGTGGGACAGGTCCAGCACCTCCAGCGCGGTCATGCTGGCAATCGGCGCGACGTCGGCGACAGCCGTCCGCGAAACGCTAAGCCAACCCAGTGATTCCAGGTTCGCCAGGGGCGCCAGATCGGAAACGCCGGTGCGCCCGAGCAGCAGCCGCTGCAGCTGCTTCATCTCCGAAAGCGGCGCCAGATCCGAGACCTGGGTATCCTCGAGGTCGAGGCCGTCGAGCAACGGCAGCCCGGAGAGCGGCGTGAGGTCGCGTATCCGGGTCTGCGACAAGTCGAGCCCCCGAAGCGAGGTGAGCCGCGAGAGCGGGGTCAGGTCGGCGACCGGCGTCTTCGAGAGATCGAGCAGGCGCAGCGAAGACAGGCCGGACAGCGAATCGAGCTGCGAGATCCCGGTGCCGGAGAGATCCAGCTCCTGCAGGCTCTGGACCCGGGCCAGAGGAGAAAGGTCGGAGATGCGGCTGTCCGACAGGTAGAGCACGCTTAGGCTCTCCAGATCCTCTAGGGCTGCGAGGCCGGAAACCGCGGTTCCCGAGATGTCGAGCCATTCCAGCGTGCCGTTGCCGCCCAAAGGGCTGAGATCGGCAACTGCGGTATCGGAGATGTCCAGGACCTTCAGGCGCGGCAGAGCGGCGATCGGGCTCAGGTCCGTCACCCCTGTTTCGGAGACGTCCAGCCATCTGAGCTCGCTCTGACCGCGCAAGGGCGAGAGATCATCGACCTCGGTGCCGGTCAGGACAATCTGCTGGATATCGCCGATCTCCTCCAGGTGCGGCATCGCCAGCCCGATCGCCGCCTGGGGCGCATCGGCGGGAAAGACGATACGGTTGCCCTGACCTTCGTCGCCGCGCCCGACGGCGATGTTCATCTCCGCCAACGCCACGCGCGCCTTTAGGTTGCGCTGCTGCGGCATCGCGACCTCATAATACCAGACGGCCCCGGCGCCAAGCGCCAGCACCAGGACCACCAGGGTGGCGATGACGAAATACCGCCGACGCCGACGCCTGGCGCGGCGCTCCAGCCTGCCCGCCTCCTCGTCAGTCACCTTGTGCTCCCAAACGCCAGTATAACAACCGCCCCCGTACAGCCTCCGAGTCTTACAGGACTGGTCACCCTGCAACAACAATTGCTACAGCGCGACATCGCTGCTCAAGGATTGGTGAACAGTTAGGCTGCGGCGAGCGGCGTGATGGGATCCAGCCGGTAGTGGCCGCGCTCCAGGTGGCTGGCCACCTCCCCATCGAGAGTGCGGCAGATGTAGCCGAGATCGGCGATCAGGCGGTGCAGCGCCTCCGCGCTTGCGCCAATCGCCTCGAGGTGCCCCGGATAGACGGTGAGGAAGACGACGGGCCGGCACCGGTCCAACACCTCGCGCGCGCCCTCCAGCACGGCCATTTCGCCGCCGCCAACGTCGATTCTGATTACCTCGGGCGCCAGAACCCGGGTGCGGACGACGCTGTCCAGCGAAAGCTGACGGTGGTGGACCATGAGAAAGCGCGCGTTGCCGTCCTTGCCGACGATCGAATTGAGGGTCGAGGGCCGGCTCTGCTCGAAGAAACGTGCCGCCGGAAGATCCTCGGCGCCGACCACCGCGTCGACCAGCTGCACGTTCACGATCCGGTTCAGCATGAGATGCCTGGTCAGGTAGCGATGGTTCGCCTCGGCCGCCTCGAAGGCATAGACACGGCCGCCGGGGGCCAAGACGGAGGCCATGGGCAGCGCCCCCAGGCCGATGTAGGCGCCCACGTCGAACACGCAAGTCTTGTCGCGGCATGTCTCGATACAGGCCGTGAAGACCCGGTTGCCCTCACCGCCCCAGCCGGCGAAATCGCTGAAGGCAAATCGTGGGTCCATGCGGTAGGGCCCAAAGCTGCCGATCCACTGCCGCGTCGGCCGCTTGAGCGGCATGACCGGAAGCGCCGCGCGATAGACCTTGCCGAGCCGGGTCCAAAGCGGATCGAGCCCCTTCAGGCTTCCGTGGCGCGCGGTGCGCAGCGCGCGGACAGGTGACAGAGTAACTGACATGCCAAGCTATACGGTGTTGGGGCCCCCCAGCCGCCCCAGGAAGCCAAATATTAACGGATGACCGCGCCGAAAAGCTACCGCGGTCGGACGGGAAAATCCTGGCCAACGACCGCAACAAAGCCGTCGTGGCTTCCTGTCCCTTGAGTTTTCAGGGCTTTAGCGGCGGGGACTAGCCGTCGCCCCCCGCGCGCCCCAAACTTAGACCTGCCTATCCACAGTCCTGTGACCGGCGCCTATACAGTGAGCACAACCTTATGGCGTGCATTTTTCACAAAGCTCAAGCGGTTCGGGCGCGCCACAGCAGGCTACCCAAGCGCCTCCAGACCGTTCGGGCCCTGTTCCCATTCCCCAGTCACACTCCGGCTACGATCGAAGCCAATCGCCACCACGGCCTTGAGCGGCCGTTTCGACCGCCCCCGTCGGGTGGTGCCTAGGCGCTCTCCGCCAGGCGGTCGACCGCTTGCGGCGCGTTGGCCTCGGCGGTTCGGGTGATAGCGTCGTAGTAGGACGCGAAGGTCGGACGTTCGACATAGCGGCCGACGCCGCGCTCGGTCCGAACCTCGCCGTCCTGGTAGACGATCTTGCCCTGGCTAATGGTGGTGTGGTTGATGCCCTTCACCGTCATGCCTTCGAAGATGGTGAAGTCCACCTGCTGATGGTGGGTGTCCTTCGAGATCGTGCGCTCGCGCTCCGGATCCCAGACGGCGATGTCGGCATCGGCGCCGACCGAGATCGAGCCTTTGCGCGGATAGATGTTGAAGATCTTGGCGGCGTTGGTCGAGGTGATCCCGACGAACTCGTTGACCGTCAGGCGGCCGGAGTTCACGCCGTGGTGCCACAGCACGTGCATGCGGTCCTCGATCCCGCCGGTCCCGTTGGGGATCTGTGTGAAGTTGTTATGGCCCATGCGCTTCTGCGGCGCGCAGAAGCAGCAGTGGTCGGTCGCCGTGGTCTGCAGCATGCCGGCCTGGAGGCCGCGCCAGAGCGCCTCCTGGTGGTGCCTCGGACGGAACGGCGGGCTCATGACGTGGGCCGCCGCGGTGTCCCAGTCGGGATCCCGATAGACCGAATCGTCGACCAGCAGATGTCCCGCTAGCACCTCGCCGAAGACGCGTTGGCCCTCGTTGCGCGCCCTGGTGATGGCCTGCAGGGACTCGAAGCAGGAGTTGTGCACGATGTAGAGCGGTACGTTCAGCACTTGGGCGATGCGGATCGCCCGGTCGGCGGCTTCGCCCTCGACCTGGGACGGCCGGGACATGGGATGGCCTTCCGGCCCGGTGATACCCTTGGCCAGCAGCTCTTGCTGCAGATGCGCCACCAGCTCGCCGTTCTCGGCATGCACCGTGCAGATCGCGCCCAGCTCGCGGGCCCGGCCGAAGGATTTCACCAGGACCTCGTCGTCGGCCATGATGGCGCCCTTGTAGGCCATGAAGTGCTTGAAGGAATTCACGCCGTAGTCGCGGGTCAGGGTACCCATGGCCTCGTGGACGGTGTCGTCCCACCAGGTGATGGCGACATGGAAGCTGTAGTCCGTGGCGGCCTTCTCGGCCCAGCCGCGCCAAGTGTGATAGGCCTCCATGATGTCCTGCTGGGGATTCGGAATCACGAAGTCGATGATCATCGTCGTGCCGCCGACCGCGCCGGCCGTGGTGCCGGAGAAGAAGTCCTCCGAGGCGACCGTCCCCATGAAGGGCAGCTCCATGTGGGTGTGGGGATCGATGCCGCCCGGCATGACGTAGCAGCCCCCAGCGTCGACTACTTCGGCATCCGAGGGTGCCTCCAAGGACTCGCCGATGGCGGTGATCTTGCCGTCCGTCGTCAGGACGTCGGCGCGGTAGCTTTGGTCGGCCGTCACCACGGTCCCACCACGGATCAGAATCGACATGACGCTTCTCCCTTCGATCAAGGCCGACGGCCGAGCGATGGCGCCCTCCCGGCGCCCCGCCCGGCCCGATATCCAGCCTAGTTAATCCCGGCTTTATCCGTAACGGCGTGGGTCCAGGCTCCCTCCGGCGCCTTGGTGATCACCGGGTCGGAACCGCCCGACAGCAGGGTCTGGACCGTGCGCTCGTAGTCGGCCGGATCGAGCTTGCCGCTAGAACCTTCGGTCAGCTTGTTGATCTCACCCATCATGCGGATCTGGTGCTCTTCCGTCTGGGCGCCCGTGTCGTCGTTCTCCAGCACGATCAGGGCCGATTCCTTCGGGTTCTCCCGGGCATAGGCCCAACCCTTCATGCTGGCCGTCACGAAGCGCGCCATCTTGTTGACGAAGGCCGCGTCCCCGAGGTTCTCCTCCAGCACATAGAGGCCGTCTTCCATGGTCGAGACGCCCTGGTCCTCGTACTTGAAGACGACCAGTTCCTCGGCCGGGATCCCGGCATCGATGACCTGCCAATACTCGTTGTAGGTCATGGTCGAGATGCAGTCGGCCTGCTTCTGCAGGATCGGGTCGACGTTGAAGCCCTGCTTCAAGACCGTCACGCCTTCGGCGCCGCCGTCGGTCGGGATGCCAAGCTGCGACATCCAGCTAAGGAAGGGATACTCATTGCCGAAGAACCAGACACCGAGGGTCTTGCCCTTGAAGTCGGCCGGCGCGGCGATCCCGGTTTCCTTGCGGCAGGTCAGCATCATGCCCGATCGCTTGAAGGGCTGGGCGATATTGACCAATGCCACGCCCTTCTCGCGCGAGGGCAGGGCCGAGGGCATCCAGTCAATGATCACGTCGGCCCCGCCACCGGCGATAACCTGCGGCGGCGCGATGTCGGGGCCACCCGCGTTGATCGTCACATCGAGGTCGGCCTCGTCGTAGAAGCCCTTTTCCTTGGCGACGTAGTAGCCGGCGAACTGGGATTGGGTGACCCACTTGAGCTGCAAGGTGACGCTGTCCGCCGCCTGTGCCGCCGTCACCAGGGCCATGCTCGCCGCCGCCGCTGCCAGCGTCGTTGTCACTCTCCTCATGAACTTGCCTCCTTGCTCATTGTTTCGTTGTTCTCTGATCTCAGCGTTTGTCCCGGTTTGTTGGATCCGGAATTTCCGGTCTCATCTCCTTTGCCTGAAGGAGGGGTGCCAGAAAGTGTAGAAGCGCTCCAACAGCGCCATGACTCCGTAGAAGGCCGAGCCGGCGATCGCGGCGACCACGATCTCTGCCCAGACCATGTCGACGGCCAGGCGCCCGACCTCGGTGGAGATGCGAAAGCCCATGCCGACGATCGGGGTGCCGAAGAACTCGGCCACGATGGCGCCGATCAGGGCCAGGGTCGAGTTTATCTTGAGCGCATTGAAGATGAAGGGCAGAGCCGCCGGCAGCCGCACCTTGACCAGCGTCTGCCAATAACTGGCGCCATAGGTCTGCATGAGCTCGCGCTCCATGGCATCGGTCGCCGCCAGCCCGGTGACGCAGTTCACCAGCATCGGGAAGAAGGTCATGATGACCACGACGGCAGCTTTGGACTGCCAGTCGAAGCCGAACCACATGACCATGATCGGCGCGATGCCGACGATCGGCAGGGCGCTCACCAGATTACCCAGGGGCAACAGGCCGCGCTGCAGGAAGGGCACCCGATCGACCAGGATCGCAGCCAGGAAACCTGCGCCGCAGCCCATGACATAGCCGCTCAGCACGGCCTTGACGAAGGTCTGCCAGAAATCGGCCCAGAGCACATCGGCGGCGCCGACCATCTTGGCGAAGATCATGCTCGGCGGCGGCAACAGCACCTGGGGCACGCCGAAGCCGATGACGGCGACCTCCCAGAGGAACAGCAGCCAGAGGCCGAAGACGCAGGGCACAAGAAGTCCGAGCAGGCGCTGCAGTCCCTTGTGGCCGACTTCGATCGAGGCCAGTCCGTCGACGGCGCGCCAGGCCAGTGCCCAGAGGCCGAGCACGAAGGCCCAGAAGCCGAGCTGCGCCTCACCGGCCAGGCTGTCGTGCGCCCAGCGTACCGCGGCCAGCGCGGCGGCGGTGATCAACAGCACCAGGACAAGGGTGTCGACAGACCGCTGGTGCCGCTGCCAGACCAACCACAGGGCGGCTGCGGCCAGCAGCGGCAAGAGAACGGGACCCGCGCTCAGGGACAGGAGCCGGACATCCGGTCCGGCCGCAAACACGGCCGCAGCCAGCAGGCCCACCAAGGCCGCGATGGGTAGGGCTGCGACCGGCCTCACCTGCGCGCTCCCATGCGTTCCAGCACCTGGCGCTCGGTCAGGCCGACCAGGGCGACCAGGCAGGCGGCGAGGATCGCCGCGGTGATCAGGGCCGACCAGATCTGGATGGTTTGGCCGTAGTAGGAGCCCGTCAACAGGCGGGCACCGAGGCCGGCCCGGGCCCCGGTTGGCAACTCTCCGACGATGGCCCCGACCAGGCTGATCGCGATCGCGACCTTGCAGCTGGCGAAAAGGAAGGGCATGGAGGCCGGCCAGCGCAGCTTCCAGAAGGTCTGCCAGCGGTCGGCCGCGTAGGTGCGCATGAGGTCCATCTGCAGCACTTCCGGCGAGCGCAGGCCCTTGACCATGCCGATGGTCACCGGGAAGAAGCAGAGGTAGGTCGAGATGATCGCCTTGGGGATTAGGCCCTTCAGGCCGATCGCACCGAGCACGACGATGATCATGGGGGCGATCGCCAGGATCGGGATGGTTTGCGACGAGATGACCCAGGGCATCAAGCTCTTTTCCAGGGTCTTTACGTGGACGATCCCAACCGCCAGCAGGATTCCCAGGAGTCCGCCCACCGCGAAGCCCAGCAGGGTCGAGGAAAGCGTGACCCAGGAGTGGTAGACCAGGCTGCGCTTCGAGGTGATCTTGGTGTCGAGGATCGTCTTCTTCATCTCGGCGACGATCTGGTGCGGCGCCGGCAGCAGCGGCCGATCCTGCGACAGCGTTCCGGCCACCAGATCGGAGAAGGTCCAGTCCTGCTTGGCGCGCTCGAACTGATCGATCTGCAACTGGGCGTTCAGGTAGACGGCGCCGACGTGCCAGAGCACTAGAATGGCCAGTACCACCACGGCGATCGGCAACGCGCGGCCCTCGGCCAGCCTGCCGAGGAGGCGGGGTTCGCTTGGCGCGACGGTGACCGCCTCAGTCGTCATAGCTGTGTCCGGAGCGGAGGCCTTCGCGGACCCGGTGGGCAATCTCCAGGAACTCGGGAGTCTCGCGGATCTCCAGGGTGCGGTCGCGCGGAAAGCCGCAGTCGATCACGTCGATGATGCGCCCTGGCCGCGGCGACATGACCACGATGCGCGACGACAGGAAGACCGCCTCGGGGATCGAGTGGGTCACGAAGACGACAGTCTTGCCGGTCTTCTCCCAGAGCCGCAGGAGTTGCTCGTTCAGATGGTCGCGGACGATCTCGTCCAGAGCGCCGAAAGGCTCGTCCATCAAGAGCAGGTCGGGGTCAAACGACAAGGCCCGCGCGATCGAGGCGCGCTGCTGCATACCGCCGGACAGCTGCCAAGGAAACTTGCGCTCGAAGCCGCCCAGGTTGACCAGCTCCAGGTAGCGCTGGGCGCGCGCCTTGCGCTCCTGCGCCGGGATGCCCATGACCTCGAGCGGCAGGGTGACGTTGCGCTCGATGGTGCGCCAAGGATAGAGCGCCGGTGCCTGGAAGACATAACCGTAGGCCCGCGCCAGACGGGCTTCGTGCGGCGACACGCCGTTGACCGTGATGTGGCCGCCGGTCGGCGCCTCGAGATCGGCGATGACCCGAAGCAGGGTGGTCTTGCCGCAGCCCGACGGGCCGATGAAGGACACGAAATCGCCGCGCTCGATACCGAGATCCACGTCAGCCAAGGCATAGACCGGGGCGTCGGCGGTATGGAAGGTCACCGACAGCCCGCGGATGTCGACGACCTGCTCGCCCGCCGCGGCCCCGGCTGTTTGAGCGGTCGAGTCCACGGCCACGGCTGCGGTTCCGACGGCGTGGGTCACTGGACCGATCCGGCCTTCTCGAGCATGGCGCGCAGCAGGACGTTGGCGCCGGCGGTGATCCACTCCGGCTTGGCGTCCTCGACCTCGTTGTGGCTGATACCGTCGACGCAGGGCACGAAGATCATCGAGGTCGGCGCCACCTTGGAGAGGTAGCAGGCATCGTGGCCGGCACCGGAGACCATATCGCGCATGGAATAGCCGCAGGACTCGGCGCCCTTGCGCACGGCGGCGACGCAGCTCTCCTCGAACGGCACCGGCGCATAATAGAAGATCTGGTCGATCTCGAACTCCAGGCCGATGTCGTTCGCGATCTTGGCGACGCCCTCACGCATCGCCTGATCCATGCCGGCCAAGACGTCGTCTTCCGGATGACGGAAGTCGATGGTCATCCAGACCTGCCCGGGAATCACGTTTCGGGAGTTGGGATGCACGTTCAGCATGCCGACCGTGGCGCAGGCCTTGGGCGCATTGTCGAAGCCAACCCGGTTGACAAGCTCGACGATCCGGCTGGCGCCGAGCAGGGCGTCCTTGCGGCGGTCCATCGGCGTCGGGCCGGCATGGGATTCGACGCCGGTGATGGTCAGCTCGTACCAGCGCTGGCCCTGAGCGTCGGTGACCACGCCGATGGTCTTGTCCTCGGCTTCCAGGATCGGGCCCTGCTCGATGTGGGTCTCGAAGAAGGCGTGCACCTGGCGGCCGCCGACCTCTTCGCTTCCCGCATAGCCGATGCGCTCCAGTTCTTCGCCCATAGTCTTGCCGTCGGCGTCGGCGCGGCTCAGGCCATACTCAAGGTCGAACACGCCGGCGAAGACGCCCGAGGCGACCATGGCCGGGGCGAAACGCGAACCTTCCTCGTTGGTCCAGACCGCCACCTCGATCGGATGCTCGGTCTCGATGCCGAGGTCGTTCATGGTTCTGAGCACTTCCAGTCCGGAGAGCACGCCAAAGACCCCGTCGAAACGACCGCCGGTCGGCTGGGTGTCCAGATGGCTGCCGGTCATGACCGGCGCCAGGGAGTCGTTACGGCCGGCACGCCGGGCGAAGATGTTGCCCATCTTGTCGACCTTGATGCTGCAGCCGGCTTCCTCGCACCAGCGCACGAAGAGATCGCGGCCCTGCTTGTCCAGGTCGGTCAGCGCCAAGCGGCAGCAGCCGCCCTTCTCGGTCGCGCCGATCTTGGCCATCTCCATCAAGCTGTCCCAGAGGCGCTTGCCGTCGATCGAGAGATTCTTTGTGTCCGCCATTGTTGCCTCCCTGCGGTTTTTTGTCCGGCGATAGATTCTGGTCGATCAGCTCCAGTCGATCAGCCCCAGTCGATCAACCCAAGTCGACCAGCTCGTCGTAGAGCTCCGGGCGACGGTCCCGGAAGAACTGCCATTTGTTGCGGATCTCGCGAATCATATCCATGTCCAGATCGTGCACGATAAGCTCGTCCTTGTCGCGGCTGGCCTGCTTTTCGATCTCGCCCCGCGGATTGACGAAATAGCTCTGGCCGTAAAACTCGCCGACATTCCAGGGCGCCTCGGTGCCGACCCGGTTTATGGCGCCGATGTAGACGCCGTTGGCCGCCGCCGAGGCGGGTTGCTCCAGCTTCCAGAGATACTCTGAGACCCCGGCCACCGTGGCCGAGGGATTGACGATGTACTCCGCACCGTTCAGCGCCAGGGCGCGCCAGCCCTCGGGGAAGTGGCGGTCGTAGCAGATGTAGACTCCAAGGTTGCAGTAAGCCGTCTCGAACACCGGCCAGGCCGATGCGCCGGGCTTGAAGAAGAACTTCTCCCAGAAGCCGGCGACGTGCGGGATGTGGCTCTTGCGGTACTTGCCGAGATAGCTGCCGTCGGCGTCGATCACGGCCGCGGTGTTGTAGTAGACGCCGGTCATCTCCTCTTCGTAGATCGGCACCACGATGACCATCTTGTGCTTCTTGGCGTAGTCCTGCATCAGCCGCGTCGTATGGCCGTCGGGGATCGCTTCGGCGGCTGCGTACCAGCGGTCGTCCTGGCTCGGGCAGAAGTAGGGTTGGGTAAAGACCTCCTGGAAGCAGAGCACCTGGACGCCCTGCTTGCCGGCCTCCTCGATCAACGGGATGTGGGCTTCCAGCATCTTGTCGCGGATCTCGTCGGGCGCCATCGATGTGTCGCCCTTCAGGCCCATCTGGATAAGGCCGGCCCTGAGCTTGCTCACGGTGCGTCTCCCTTGCTTGTCCTCACTTCATTCCCGCGGCCTGTCCGCTCGGTCGAGGCTCGGGACCGTATATTGGGCGCCGCTGCGAAGCCGGTCGGCTAGCGCGCGGTCACCGCCATCAGTCCAGCCGCTGCAGCACCGCGCGCAGCGTCCCGAAGAGCTTGTCGATCTCGGCTTTCTCGATGATCAGCGGCGGCGACAGCACGATGATATCGCCGGTGGTGCGAATCAGGATATCGCTCTCGAAGGCGTCGATGAAGGCGCTGAAGGCACGCTTGGTCGGCTCGCCGGCGATCGGCTCCAGCTCTATGGCGCCGATCAGGCCGATGTTGCGGATGTCGATCACGTGCGGACAGTCGCGCAGCGAATGGATGCCGTCGGCCCAGTAGTCCTCGAGCTCCGCGCCGCGGGTCAGCAGGCCCTCCTCGCGGTAGGTCTCGAGCGTGGCCAGGCCGGCCGCAGCCGCCATCGGGTTGCCGGAATAGGTGTAGCCGTGGAACAGCTCGATGAGATGCTCCGGGCCCGTCATGAAAGCGTCATGGATCTCGTTCTTTACGAAGACCGCGCCCATCGGGATGATGCCGTTGGTCAGGCCCTTGGCCGTCGTGATGATATCGGGGGTGACGCCGAAATGCTCGGCGGCGAAGGGCGAGCCGAGTCGCCCGAAGCCCGTGATCACCTCGTCAAAGATCAAGACGATGCCGTGCTTGTCGCAGATCGCCCGCAGGCGCTCCAGGTAACCCTTGGGCGGGATCAGCACGCCGGTCGAGCCGGCCATGGGCTCGACGATCACCGCGGCGATGGTCGAGGCGTCGTGCAGCGCGACCAAGCGATCCAACTCGTCGGCCAGCTCGGCGCCGTGATCCGGCTGGCCGCGCGTGAAGGCGTTGCGCGCCAGGTCGTGGGTGTGCGGCAGGTGGTCCACGCCGGTCAGTAACGTGCCGAAAACCTTGCGATTGGGCACGATCCCGCCGACCGAGATGCCGCCGAAGTTGACGCCGTGGTAGCCGCGCTCGCGGCCGATCAGGCGGAAGCGGCTACCCTCACCGCGCGCCCGCTGGTAGGCGATAGCGATCTTCAGCGCGGTCTCGACCGCTTCGGAGCCCGAATTGGTGTAGAACACCTTGTCCAGCCCGGGCGGGGTCAGGTTGACCAGGCGCGCGGCCAGCTCGAAGGCCTTGGGATGGCCCATCTGGAAGGCCGGGGCGTAATCAAGCTCCTCGATCTGGCGCTGCACCGCCTCGACGATCCGCGGCCGCTTGTGCCCGGCGTTGACGCACCACAGACCAGCTGTGCCATCCAGGACTTTGCGGCCGTCGTCGGTGGTGTAGTGCATGCCCTCGGCCTGCACGAAGAGGCGCGGTGCCTTCTTGAACTGCCGATTGGCCGTGAAGGGCATCCAGAAGGCATCAAGGTCGTTCGGCTTGGCAACCGGCGTCGCGGACATCAGCGTTCTCCTCGGAAGGCGGGCAGCCCTGGCCGCGATAGGGCGAGACCATCGGCAGGCGAGCACAGTGATTTCTGTAGCGTGGCGCGACGTGATACGCCTTGGGAAACCGTTCCCATGTCCTCATCTCTCCCTCGGCCCCGGCGATGGCCCCGTTTGGTTTTCTGGTTCCGGGTGCGCTGGGCCTGCCTCTGACAATCGATCGGAGAATGTCCTTTATAGTCTCGACATATCCTGACCGATTGGTCAAGATCGGATGTTACATCGTTTTTTACCATATGGTCAATTCCAAACTTGGGTGAGGCATGGAGGTAAGAGAGGCCAGCAGCCCGCGCCGACAAAAGGCCGCGATCCGCGAGGTGAACGAGAAAGCCATCCTGGAGGCGGCGGAGGTCGTGTTCGCGGAATACGGTTATGCCGGCGCCTCGACCGGCCGGATCGCCGAGCTGGCCGGCATCCCCAAGGCCAACCTGCACTACTATTTTCCGACCAAGGAGGGGCTTTATCGGCGGATCATCGAGAACATCTTCAACGTCTGGCTGGAGGCGGCCGGGTCATTCGACGCGAGCGACGATCCGGTGGAGGCCCTGACCCGTTACATTCGCACCAAGATGGAGCTGTCCCGCACGCACCCCATGGGCTCCAAGATCTGGGCCAACGAGATCATCCAGCGCGCACCGATCATTCAGGACTATCTCGAGACCACCCTGAGGGACTGGACCGCCACGCGCGTTGCTGCGATCGAGGGCTGGATCGCCGAGGGCAAACTCGCCAAGGTGGAGCCACACTACCTGCTCTATATGATCTGGGCGACGACGCAGCACTACGCCGACTTCTGCCACCAGATCACAACCCTGAACGGCGGCCGGGACCTCAGCGAAGAACAGTGGGAAACAGCCAAGGACAACGTGACCACGATCATCCTGCGCGGCGTGAAGGCGATCCCGTGAGCGAGCAGATCGAGCCGACCGACAACAACGGCAAGACCCGCATCCAGGCACGCAACGAGGCGAAGATACTCGACGCCGCCCAGGACGTGTTCGCCGAGTTCGGCTTCCGCGGCGCCAGCATCGACGAGATCGCCGCCCGGGCCGGCATGTCCAAGCCCAACCTGCACTACTACTTCAAGCGCAAGCGCGACCTCTATGGCGCGGTCCTGCATCGCATCCTGAGGATCTGGCTCGAACCCCTGGAAGAGCTCGATCCGGCGGCAGACCCTGAGACCGAACTGCGCCGCTACATTCATCAAAAGCTCGAGGCTTCGCGCCGGCATCCAAGTGCCTCGCGGGTCTTCGCCACCGAAATCATCCAGGGCGCGCCGATCCTCAAGGACTACCTCGAAGGCCCCCTGCGCGAACTGGTCGACCGCAAGGCCCACGTCATCCGCCAATGGATCGACGAAGGCCGCTTGGCGCCTGTCGATCCCTACCACCTGATCTTCCTGATCTGGGCCGCGACCCAGCATTACGCCGATTTCGCCACCCAGGTGCGAGCCGTGATGGCCGTGCCGCGCATGACCAAGGAGGTCTACGGTGATGTCGAGGCCTCGCTTTGCCGGGTGGTGTTCGACGGGCTGCTGCCCAGGAAAAGAAAAGGGCGCTGAGGCTGCGGCAAACTAGCTCTGTGCGCGGCCGAGGCGTTGCAGCAGCAGGGTCACCGAGGCGGTCACGGCGATTGCGGCCCAGATTCCCGCCGCCGGCCAGCCCTGGCCCAGGACCCCTTGCAGGAGCGCGACGAAGCCCGGGCTTAGGTAGGTGTAGGCCATCACCTTGTGGGACGGCAGGACGCGGCTCGCGAACTGGATCAGGAAAAACGTGACGGCGGTGTTGGCAACGGCCAGGTAGAGGACGCCGAGCCAGGCGCCGGCCCCGGCCTCGGTCCAGGTTGCCGCTGCGAGCTGCGGTGCTGCGACGAGCCCCAGGACAAGCGCCCCGGTGACGATCGACCAGAAGGTGAGCTGCTTGGCGGGATAGCCGCCGTGCAGGCGGCTGATCAGCGGCGAATGGGCGGCAAAGGCGACACAGCCGAGGAAGAAAATCTGTTCGCCGTGGCCCAGCGAGAAAGCCAGCAGCCGGGAAACATCGCCGGCGAAGAGAATCCAGACGGCGCCCATGCCGGCGATCGCGAGACAGACGAGCTGCGCCGGGCCGCTGCGGTGCCCGTTCAGGACGAAGCCGATCCCGGCGGCCATCAGCGGGATCAGGGTAAAGAGAGCGCTGGTGTTGAGGGGCTCGGCCCATCGCAGGGCCTCGAACATGGCGACGAAGAAGATCACCATGGGCAAACCGGTCGCTGCGCCGCGCCACAGGAGACCGAAGCTCGGGCGCTGCCACTGCCGGGTCAGCAGCAAGGCGACGGCAAAGGCCGCGGCACCGAACAGGAACCGGAAGAAGGTCAGCACCACGGGATCGAGGTCGTGAGTGATCGCCGCGCCGACTGGAAAAGAGGTGCTGATCAGGAAGGCGTAGAGCAGCATGGCGCCGTGGGCGCGGGCGGCTCCGCTTTCGGCGGCGGCCGCCGTCTGCCGGGCGTTCGGCACCCCTACCCGATCTCGCCGGCAAGGAAGTCGACCGTCCGCCGGTCGTTGCCGAGGCTGAGCGCGGCCTCCTCGGGCGCCGTTCGAGCAATCACCGCACCGCGGCGTAGCACATAGAGCCGGGTGGCCCGCAGGCGGATCGCCTCGACCGGATCGCGCGCCTGCAGGACGACCAGATCGGCGTGACAGCCGGGCTCGAGGCCGTAGCCCTCCAAGCGCAGCGCGGCGGCGGCGACCGTGGTCACGCCCGCGAACATGGCCCGCATCTCTTCGACCCCGGTCATCTGGCCGACATGGACCGCCATCTGTGCGACCTCGAGCATGTCGTGGCTGCCCAGGCCGTACCAGGGATCCATGACGCAGTCGTGGCCGAGCGCGACCGGGATGCCTTCTTCGACCATCTCCTTCACCCGGGTCATGCCGCGGCGCTTTGGATAGCTGTCGTGGCGGCCCTGGATGGTGATGTTGATCAGCGGGTTGGCGATGGCGGTCAGGCCGGCCTCCAGCATCAGCGGCAGCAGCTTGCTGACGTAGTAGTTGTCCATGGAGTGCATGGAGGTCAGGTGCGAGCCGGCCACCCTGCCCTGCAGGCCGAGACGCTGGGTCTCACAGGCCAGGCTCTCGACATGCCGGGAGTTCGGGTCGTCGGTCTCGTCGCAATGCATGTCGACCAGGAGTCCGCGCTCCGCGGCGATCTCGCACAGCGCCTTCACCGAGGCGGCGCCGTCGGCCATGGTGCGCTCGAAGTGCGGGATGCCGCCGACAATGTCGACCCCTTTGTCGAGCGCGCGAAGCAGATTTTCGCGCGACTTGGGATAGCGATAGAAGCCGCTCTGCGGAAAGGCCACCAGCTGCAGGTCGATCCAGGGCGCGAGCTCGCGGCGCAGCTCCAGCAGGGCATCCACCGCCATCAGCGAATCGTCCGTGACGTCGACATGGCTGCGGATCGCCAGGCAGCCGCGGGCGATCGACCAGTGGCAGAGCTCGCGGGCACGGCGCTTGACGTCGTCCGGAGTCAGGATCGGCAAGAGCTCGCCCCAGATCTCGATGCCCTCGAGCAGGGTGCCGCTTTGGTTGCTGCGCGGCCGCCCGGCGCTCAGGGTCGAATCGAGGTGGAAGTGGGGGTCGACAAAGGGCGGCGTGACCAGCCAGCCGTCCAGCATCAGGGTCTCCCGCGCCTCGGCCTCGATCCCGGGGGCGAGTTCCGCGATGCGGCCGTCCCGGATCGCGATATCCATGCCCGTGCGACCGTCGGGCAGGCTGGCATTGCGAATCAGCAGGTCGAGCACAATAGCTTCCTATATGCGGTCGCCGCGCCGGAACGGCACCAGCAGGGCTTTCGGATAGCTGGCGCGCCGCGACATCACCACTATGGCCGCGATACTGAGCAGGTAAGGCAGGGCAAGGAAGAACTGGTAGGGAATGACGGCGCCGGCGACCTGCTGGGCGCGCACCTGCAGGGCGTCAAGCCCGGCGAACAACAGGGCGCCGATCAGCGCCTTGCCGGGCCGCCAGGAGGCGAAGATCACCAGGGCGATGCAGATCCAGCCGCGGCCGTTGATCATGCCGAAGTAGAAGGCGTCGAACGCGGACATGGTGAGGAAGGCGCCGCCGACCGCCATCAGCGCCGAGCCGGCCATGACCGCGCTGCTACGCAGCAGCAACACGTCGATACCCTGGGCCTCGACCGCCACCGGGTTCTCGCCGGCCATGCGGATCGCCAGGCCGACCGGCGTGCGGTAGAGCAGGTACCAGACCGCAGGCACCAACAGCAGCGCCAGGTAGGTCAAGGCGGTCTGACTGAAGAGCACCGGCCCGAGGAAGGGGATCTCCGAGAGCAGCGGGATCTCCCAGACCTGGAAGGGGACGATCTTCGGCGGCGTGGTCACCGAGGGCAGCAGCATGCGGAAGATGTACGAACTGAGCGCCACGGTGAGCAGGGTGATGCCGATGCCGGTGACGTGCTGCGACAGCCCGAGGTAGACCGTGAAGCTGGCGTGCAGCACGCCGAACAGGGCGCCGACCAGGGCGGCGAAAAGCACGCCGGTCCAAAGATCGCCGCCCTGATAGACCCACATCCAGCCGGACATGGCGCCGATCGTCATGATGCCTTCGATACCGAGGTTGAGCACCCCGGCGCGCTCGCACAGCAGCTCGCCCAGAGTGGCGAAGATCAGCGGGCTCACGATGCGCAGCGTGGCGGCCCAGAAACCGGCGGTGGCGAGGATCTCGAGGATGTCCAGCATCGGCGGCCGCGCCTCAGGACCAGCGTACGCGGTAGCGGGCCAGCATGACGCTGACCAGCACCAGCAGCAGCGAGACCGCCGTGACGACGTCGGCGATATAGCTCGGTACGGCTGTCGCCCGGCTCATGGAGTCGGCACCGACAAAGATCGCGGAGAGGAAAACCGCCGAGGCGACCACCCCCAATGGATGAAGCTGGGCCAGCATGGCGACCGCAATACCCGCATAGCCGAAGCCCGGCGAGAGATCGAGGGTCAGGTAGCCCTTAAGGCCGGCGACCTCGGAGACCCCCGCCATACCTGCCAGGCCGCCGCTGATCAGGGCGGTGCGCAGCACCGTGCGGTTGATCGAGATGCCGGCGAAGGAGGCGGCCTCGGCGTTGTGGCCCACGGCGCGGATCTCGTAGCCCCAAACCGTCATGGTCATGAGCAGCCAGACCACGAGGGCGGCGGCGAGCGCGATGACAAAGCCGAGATGCAGGCGGGTCTTGGCCAAGAGCTTGGGCAGGACGCCCTCGTCGATGACCGGGGCGGCCTGCGGCCAGCCGAGCGACATGGGGTCTTTCCAGGGCCCCTCGATCAGGTAGCCGACCAGTAGCAGCACGACGAAGTTGAGCAGCAGCGTGGTCACAACCTCGTCGACCTTGAGCTTGGTCTTCAGCACCACGGGGACGTAGAGCAGCGCGCCGCCGGCCATAGCGCCGGCCAGGAACAGCAGCGGCACCATCAGAACCGGCGGCAGCGTGATCAGGCCGGTGCCGATCCAGGTCACCGCTAGGGCGCCGAAATAGAACTGCCCTTCCCCGCCGATGTTCCAGAACTTCGCGCGGAAAGCGACGGCGGCGGCGAGGCCGGTGAAGATCAAGGGTGTCGCCCGCGACAGGGTCTCGGTGACGGCGAACTTGGAGCCGAAGGCACCGGTCACCAACAAGGCGAAGGCCTCGACGACCGACTCGCCGCTCCAGAGGATCAGGCTCGAGCAGAGCAGCAGGCTGGCGGCGATGGCGAGCAGCGGCGCCAAGCCGGCCATCCAGATCGGCACCCGCTCGCGCGGCTCGAACCTCATGTCACGCCGCCTCCTGACCGCTCATCATCAGACCGATGCGGGTGATGTCGAGGGCCTGTGCCGGCAGCGCCGGGCGCAGCCGGCCGCGGTAGATCACGGCGATGCGGTCGGCAAGCGAGAGCAGTTCCTCCAGGTCCTCGGAGATCAGCAGGATGCCGGCGCCACGCTTGCGGGCCTCCAGGAGTTGGCCGTGGACATAGGCGATGGCCCCCTCGTCGAGGCCGCGGGCCGGCTGGTTGGCGACGATGAAGCTCGGCTGGCGCGACAGGCCACGGGCCAGGATCAGCTTCTGCATGTTGCCACCGGAGAGAAGGCGGGTCTCTGCCTGCGGGCCGGGACAGCGCACGTCGTAGCGCTCGATCAGCGTCTCCGCGTGCTGCCGCGCGGCGGGTCGGTCGAGCAGGAAGCCGCCGCGCGCGAAGGGCGGCCGGCGTAGGTCCTCGCTGACCAGGTTCTCCCAGATCGCCATCTCGCCGATCATGCCCTGGGCATGACGATCCTCCGGTATGCGGCCGACGCCGGCGGCGATCACCGCGCGGGGGTCGGCCCGTTCAACTGGCTGGCCGATCAGCTCGAGCTTGCCGGCCGTCGGCGCGCGGGTTCCGGAGACCAGGTCGGCGAGCGCCGTCTGGCCGTTGCCGGCGACCCCGGCGATGCCGACGATCTCGTGCGCGTGCACCGTCAGGTCGACCGCTTCGAGATCACCGCCGCCAGTTGCGCCTGCGGTCGAGACGCCCTCGAGCCGCAGCACCGGAGTGCCGGCCGCCATCGGCTCGGCCTTGGGCCGTGTGACCTTGCGCCCGACCATCATCTCGGCGAGCTGGTCGCGGTTCGCCTCGGCGGTGGCCACGCCGCCGACCAGGCGGCCGCGGCGCAATACCGCGATGCGATCGCTGACCTGCAGGATCTCATGCAGCTTGTGGGAGATGATGATCGCCGACCAGCCCTCTGCGACCAGGCGGCGCAGGGTGGCGAAGAGGCTGTCGGTCTCCTGCGGCGTCAGCACCGCCGTGGGCTCGTCGAGGATCAGGATCCGCGCATCGGCGTAGAGCGCCTTGAGGATCTCGACCCGCTGGCGCTGGCCGACCGTCAGATCGCCGACCCTGGCATCGGGCTCGACCTCGAGGCCGAATTGCTCGGAGATCTCGCGCAACCGACGGCGGCCGGCGCCCAACCTCTGGCGCAGCGACCAGAGCGACTCGCGGCCCAGGATGATGTTCTCCAGGACCGTGAGGTTATCGGCCAGGGTGAAATGCTGATGGACCATGCCGATGCCGGCCTCGATCGCCGCCTCGGGCGAGCCCGGCGGCAGCGCCTTGCCGTGCACCTCGACATGGCCTTCGTCGGCCACGTAGTGGCCGAAGATGATGTTCATCAAGGTGGTCTTGCCGGCACCGTTCTCGCCCAGGAGAGCGAGCACCTCTCCGGCGGCCAACGACAGGTCGATCCCGTCGTTGGCCAGGAGAGGCCCGAAACGCTTGGTGATGCCGGCGAGCCTAAGGACCTCTGTCACGGCGCGGCAGGGCCCGTCAGTAAGTGGACTTCGGCTCTTCGTCGTTGATCTCGACGACGTAGGCGCCGGACAGGATGGCGGCTTTGACCTCTTCCACCTTGGCCTTGGCCTCGGCCGGGATCTTGTCCTCGAACTCGTAGTAGGGGGCAAGACTGGCGCCGCCCTTCTGCATCATGGTCCATTCCTTGTAGTCGGCGGCCACGAACTTGCCGTCCTTGACCTCTTGAATGGCATTGCTGATGGCAGCGTTCATGTCCCACAGCGCCGAGGTGACAACGACATTCTCACCGTTCTCTTCCTTGTTCATGTCGTTGACGTTGCCGAAGGCGATGATGTTGTTCTCGCGGGCGGCATCGACCACGCCGGCGCGCTCGGCGTAGAGCACGTCGACCCCGGCCTCGACCTGGGCAAAGGCGGCCTCCTTGGCCTTCGGCGGATCATACCAGGACCCGATGAAGGTGACCTTGAACTGCACCTCGGGATTGACCGAGCGAGCGCCGTTCATGAAAGCGTGGAACAGCCGGTTGACCTCACCGATCGGATAGCCGCCAACCATGCCGATCTTGTTCGACTTGGTCATCGAGCCGGCGATGATGCCCATCAGGTAGCAGGGCTCGTGGATGTAGTTGTCGAAGACCGCAAAGTTGCTGCCATGCGGCTTGAAGGGATCGCCCATGAGGAAGGCGATGTCCGGATAGTCGTCGGCAACCTGCCGGGCCTCACGGCTGATGCCGAAAGCCTCGCCCACGATCAGCTTGACGCCGCTTTCGGCATACTCGCGCAGTACGCGGATGTAGTCCGTGTTCGAGACCTTCTCCGAGAAGACGTACTCGATCTCACCGCGCTCCTGGGCATTGCTCAGGGCCTGGTGCAGACGCGCATCCCATTTCTGCTGGATCGGCTGGGTATAGATGCCCGCGACTTTGATCTTGTCGGCCGCGGCTTCCCCGACACCGAGAACGGCGACCGCGGCGGCTACCAATAGCCAAGAAAAGAGCTTGAGTGTGGACTTCACGTTCTTGTCTCCCTGATGCTGGTTCCTGCTCTCGATTCGACTGCTTGTCAAAATCCCTTCCTGCACCTCCCTATGGCCGGGTTCTTGGTTCGCCTTGCGCTTCGCGGAGGCTAGGCTTGGGTGCCGCTACAGACTACGTGATCGGCGCCAGGCCTCGGCGTAGGCTTACTCCGCCGCAACGCGGCTTGGGTTATTGGGATGGCTGGTCCAATTGGCATAGCCCTTATCGTAGCGTTCGCCCGTACGCGGGTCGATGCCTTCGGTCTGATGCTCCATCGTGATGCAGCCTTCGACCGGACAGACTGAGACGCAGAGGTTGCAGCCGACGCATTCCTCGTCGATCACCTCGAAACGCCGGGTGCCGTTGATTGTGCTGGTGATGGCTTGGTGCGAGGTATCCTCGCAGACGATGTGGCACCGGCCGCACTTAATGCAGAGATCCTGGTCGATCCGCGCCTTGGCCACGTAGTTCAGGTCGAGATACTGCCAGTCGGTGACATTGGGCACCGCGGCGCCGACGATCTGATCGGTGCGGCTGTAACCTTTTTCGTCCATCCACTTGCTCAGGCCGTCATTCAGCTCCTCGATGATCTTGAAGCCGTAGGTCATGGCCGCGGTACAGATCTGCACGTTGTCGGCGCCGAGTGCCATGAACTCGGCCGCATCGCGCCAGGTCGTGATGCCGCCGATGCCGGAGATCGGCAGGTCCTTGGTCTCCGGATCGCGCGCGATCTCGGCCACCATGTTGAGGGCGATCGGCTTGACCGCCGGGCCGCAATAGCCGCCGTGCGTGCCCTTGCCGCCGGTGTACGGCTCCGGCGCCATGATATCGAGGTCGACGCCGATGATCGAGTTGATGGTGTTGATCAGCGAAACTGCATCGGCGCCGCCGGCCTGAGCGGCGCGAGCCGGCTTGCGGATGTCGGTGATGTTGGGGGTCAGCTTGACGATCACCGGCATGCGGGTGTTGGCCTTGCACCAACGCGCCACCATCTCGACATAGTCCGGCACCTGGCCGACGGCCGACCCCATGCCACGCTCGGACATGCCGTGCGGGCAGCCGAAGTTCAGCTCGATGCCGTCCGCCTCGGTCTCCTCGACCAGCGGCAGCATTTTCTTCCAGGCGTCCTCTTCGCAGGGGACCATGAGCGAGACCACCACGGCCCGGTCCGGCCACTCGCGCTTGACCTTTTTGATCTCCTGGAGATTGACGTCCAGCGGCCGGTCGGTGATCAGCTCGATGTTGTTGAGCCCGATCAGGCGGCGGTCACCGGCATGGATGGCGCCGTAGCGCGGCCCGTTCACATTGACGATGTGCGGGTCCTCGCCGAGGGTCTTCCAGACCACGCCGCCCCAGCCGGCCTTGAAGGCCCGAACCACGTTGGTCTCCCGATCCGCCGGTGGCGCCGAGGCGAGCCAGAAGGGGTTCGGGGACTTGATCCCTATGAATTCACTGCGCAGGTCTGCCATGGTGGTCCCTCCTATCCGCTGCCCGCCGTATCGCGAGCTTGGGGGCTTGTTTCAGACGGCGCTCAGGTAAGCGTGGATCGCGCGCGCGGCCATCTTGCCGTCCTCGACCGAGGCGACGGTCAGATCCTGGCCGCCTGCCACGCAGTCGCCGCCGGCCCAAACATCTTCGAGGTTGGTGCGCCTCTGGTCGTCGACCGAGATACGGCCGCCCGTCAACGCAACGCCCGCCGCGGCCACGGTCTCGGCGACGAAGCTCTGCCCGATCGCCTTGAAGACCTGGTCCGAGGCCAGCACGAAGGTCTCGCCGGTCTCCTCCAAGCGTCCGTTGGCGGTTGCCTTGGCGTAGCCGAACTCGACAGCGGTCGCCTTGCCGTTTTCGCCGAGGATTCTCTTCGGCACGGCCCAGTGCTTGATCCGCACGCCGCTGGTTTGCGCCAGCTGCTGCTCGTAATCGCTGGCCTTCATCTGCTTGGCGCCACGGCGATAGGCGATGGTGACGTCTTCGGCGCCGAGGCGCTTGGTTTGCACGCCGATGTCGATGGCGGTCATGCCGCCGCCGATCACCACCACCGAGCGGCCGACCGCCAGCTCGGCCAGGTCGTCGGCCTGGCGCAGTTCGGCGATGTAGTCGACCGCATCGACCACGCCCTCGAGCGCCTCGCCGTCGATACCCAGGTCGTTGGTGTCGCCCATGCCGAGGCCGAGGAAGACGGCGTCATAGTCCTGGCGCAGGGTCTGGAGATCGAGCCCCTTGCCCAGTGCCATACCGGTCTTCACTTCGATGCCGCCGATGGCGAGGATGTAATCGACCTCGCGCTGTGCGAAATTCTCGACCGTCTTGTAGGCAGCGATGCCGTACTCGTTGAGGCCGCCCAGCTTGTCCTTGGCTTCGAAGAGTGTGATGTCGTGGCCGTTGCGCGCCAGGGCATGGGCACAGGCCAGGCCGGCCGGGCCGCCGCCGACCACGGCGACGCGCTTGCCCGTCTCCGGTGCGCGGCTGAAGAACTGGGCGCCCCTCTCCATGGCATGATCGGTCGCGTAGCGCTGCAGCCGGCCGATGCGCACAGGCTGTTCCTCGGCCGTGGTGCGCACGCAGACCTGCTCGCAGAGGGTCTCGGTCGGGCAGACCCGCGCGCACATCCCGCCCATGATGTTGGACTTCAGGATGGTCTCCGCCGAGCCGAGCGTATTCCCGGTGGCGATCTGGCGGATGAACATCGGAATGTCGATAGAGGTCGGGCAGGCCTGCATGCAAGGTGCGTCGAAGCAGAAGTAACAGCGGTCGGCCTCGACCAAAGCCTCGTGGGGTTCGAACAGCGGGTGCAGGTCGCTGAAGTTGCTGGCGTAGTCGTCCGCGCTCAGGCGGCCGGATGCCACGTTGGTCTTGGAATCAGCGGGGACCGCTCCATCAGACGCCATCAATCTCTCCCAGATTAGCCGTTTCCCAGCTTTGTCGATATTTGACCATAGGATCAAAATTTTATCAAGTGATAAAATACTAGCACGCGGGGGCGCGAGCCAGCCGTGTCGCTGTAGTGCTGTCGCCTAAACGCGCGATAGGAGATGACTGGCGAGTTTCCGGCCGATCCGATCGTCCGCCGAAGGCCCCATCGCCAGCAAGATCGTCACATCGGGCAATTTCGGAAAGCCATCCTTCTCACCCAGAACAACGCAGCCCTCTGGGATGTTGCTTTTGGTGACGATCATGACGCCCAGCCCGCCCCTTACGGCGGCTTGAAGCGCCAGCATGTTTCGGCTTGTGCAAACGATCCTGAAGTCCCGCTTGCTCCGCCTGAGGCCATTCAGACCCCATTTGCGCATGATGCATCCGTCCGGAAACAGGATCAGGCGCAGCTCCGTTTCCACATCATGCCGGTAGCCGCGGGCGGCGATCCAGAAAGCCGGCTCGCGCTTCAGAGCCAAGCCTTCCTGAGTATCCGTTTCGGCCGAGAGGACCGCGAGATCGAGCTGATTGTCGGCGAGCATCGGCCGCAACTCCGCACTCGGCGCGCAATGGAGATCGAACTGAGCCTTCGGATAGGCCGCCGCAAATTCCGACAGAAGAGAGTTGAGGAGGACCGGGACGTAGTCATCCGGCAGACCCACCCTGATGGCGCCGGCAAACTCATCAGCGCCGAAGCGGCCAAGCGCCTCGCTGTGAAGCTGCAGCATCCGCCGGGCGTAGGACAGCAGATCCTGCCCGTCCCTATTCAGCCGAAGCCTGCGCCCCGCCTTGTCGAACAGGGGCTGGCCGACAATCTCCTCCAGCCGCTTCAGGTGGATGCTGACCGCCGACTGGGTCTTGTGCACCACGCGCGCCGCGCCATCGCAGCTGCCGGTATCGGCGAAAGCGATCAGGCTGCGAAGCAGATTGATGTCCAGATCCGCCATCGTACCTGCGATTCAAACATAAAAATTCTTTAAGTAAAACTCTAAAACATTTGGTTTGTTTGATCGACAGGTGATTTCTACTGTTCGGCTTCGGGCAGTGAAAGGGTTCGCGAGATGGCAAAGCAGGAGCAATCACCAAAGGCGTATATCCGCAAAGTCGTGATCCAGCTAGAGGAAACCTACCGCGAGGCTGGTCAGGCGGTTGCCGACAAGAGGCGCAAGGTCACGGTCGCCGCAGTGATCGACAACCCCTTCGCCGGCCGCTTCGTGGAGGACCTGGAGCCGCTCTACGACCTGGGGCGCGACATCAGCGGTTCGCTTGCCGAGCGCGGCGTGCAGGCGCTCGGCGTGAAGCCGGACGAGGTCACGAGCTACGGCAAGGGGGCCGTGATCGGCGTTGCCGGAGAGATCGAGCATGCCGCCGCGCTGCTACACCCGCGATTCGGCGCCCCGGTGAGGGCAGCCGTCGGCGGCGGCGACGCCATCATTCCCTCGACCAAGAAGGTCGGCGGACCGGGCTCCACGATCGTCATGCCCCTGACCAACAAGGATTCGATCTGGGAGTTCGACGACATGGATTCGACCGAGATCACCGTGCCGGATGCGCCACGCAGCGACGAGATCCTCGTGGCCGTCTGCTTGGCGGTGGGCGGCCGGCCGTTGCATCGGACAAAGCCCGACTAGCAGCACGAGCAAGAAAGGTGCGGCGCATGTTCAAAGCCATGATCCTGCTGAAACGAAGCGAGGACTCCAGTTTCGACGAGTTCAAGACCTGGTGGCTGCAGGATCACGCCCCGCTTGCCCGCCAGCTGCCCAAACTACGCAGGGCGGTATTCAACCTAGTGGATGGCGAGGGCGCCGCCGAAGTCGACGGGATCTCCGAGCTCTGGTTCGACAGTCGGGACGATTTCGACGCCGCCTACCAGAGCGAGACAGGCAAGGCCGTTGCGGCGGATTCCATGGCGCATGTTTCCCGTCGGGAGCGCCTCTTGATCTCGGAACACCTCGTCAAATCCGAACCGTCAGACTAGGGAGGGATCGCTGCGATGTCCCAAACGGCCAATGCGCCTCTCATGGCGCGCGACAACACGCATCTCGTCCACTCACTGCACAACCAGGCGGTCCATCTGAGCGGCAATCTATGGGAGCACGGCGACGGCCCGTACATCTACGATGCGGAGGGGCGCCGGTTTGTCGACGGACTGTCAGGCCTATGGAATGTCTCTCTGGGGCATGGTCGCTGGGAGCTGATTGCAGCAGCGCAGCGCCAGATGTCCACCCTAGCTTACAGCTCCGGCTATAGCGGCAGCAGCAATAGACCCGCGCTCGAGCTGGGCGAGCGGCTGGCCGGGATGACCTATCCGCCGATCAACCGCTTCTTCTTCACCTCCGGCGGCGGGGAGTCGACCGACAGCACCATCAAGACGGCGCGCTACTACTGGAAGGCCATGGGCAAGCCGTCGAAGACGAAGGTCATCTCGCTTCATGACGCCTACCACGGCGTCACCATGGCCGCCATGTGCGCGACGGGGCTATCGGCCTACTGGCCCATGTTCGAGCCGAGAATGCCGGGCTTTCGCCATATCCCCTCCCATAACCAATACCGCTACGAGGCTCCTGAAGGAGAAGATCCCGGCGTGGCTGCGGCGAACGAGCTGGAGACGGCACTTCTGGAAGAGGACCCCGACACGGTCGCGGTCTTCCTCGCCGAACCGGTTCAGGGTTCGGGCGGCGTCCACGTTCCGCCGAACGGCTATTTCCAGCGCATTCGCGAGATCTGCGATCAATACGATGTTTTGCTCGCGGTCGACGAGGTCATCACTGGCTTTGGCCGAACCGGTACCATGTTCGGGTTGAAGCATTGGGACGTCGAGCCCGACATCATGCAGTTCGCGAAGGGGATCACCAGCGGCTATATACCGCTCGGTGGAATCGGCATCAGCGACCGCATCAGCGAGGTCTTCGACAGCCAAGACAGCCCGATGTGGATGCACGCCTATACCTATAGCGGGCATCCGGTGGCCTGCGCGGTGGCGCTGGCCGCCATCGAGGTCATCGAAAGCGAAAACCTCCCTTCGCGCGCCGCACGCTCCGGCCTCCGCCTGCGTGAAAACCTCACCCGCGGCCTGCACGACCACCCGCATGTGGGCGACATCCGCGGCATAGGCTTGATGAATGCCGTGGAGTTCGTGAAGGACCGCCAGACCAAGGAGGTGTTCGAAGGAAGCGCCAAAATGGCGCTGCAGGTCATCGAGGCCTGTCGGCAGAGAGGACTGTTCACGCGTGGGCGTAGCGATGCCCAGTGCAATGCCATCTACCTAGGGCCGCCGATGATCTGCGACGATGCCGTGATCGACGAAATCAGCGACATCGTCGTTGCCGCTGTCTGCGACGTGGTTTGGCACTGAGACAGTCCGGGCCGGCGCCATTCGCTCGATCCTGAGCGAGTTGGCGATGACGATGAAGCTCGACCCGGCCATCAACGCGGCGGCGATCAGGGGCTGAAGCAGGCCGGCGATCGCCAGCACGATTGCCAGGCCGTTGTAGGCAAAGGCCCAGAAGAGGGACCCCTCCTGATCGGTCGTTTCTCGGCCGGCTGGCTAAGCCACCGCGGTCGCCGGCCTTTGTTAGATAGAACGAGCCCCGTGCAAAAAGGTTCGGCCCATGGCCGGATTTTTCTGTCCGGCACCAGCTCGGGCCGCACCTCGGGCCACACCTCGGGCCACACCTCGGACCGCCTGGTCGGCGACTGCCCGAACGACCGAGATCAGGAAATCCAAGGGAATGCCGGAGGATCTGCCTAGCACGGAGAGCCGCGCTCGAAGCGCAAAGTTGTTCACGTTGCCGTGACGCTTCGCCGCGGCCGCGATGGACCGCACGCCGAGTACCACTCGCGTCGTCTACCGCCGGTTTTTCGGGAGGAGGGGGACCTGCTTGCGTTGCCGGGTCCCGGACGACCTGCGGCAACGCTGAGCAGCTCCTATGTCACGGGCATTCTCCCTAATGTCCGTAAGAACGGCCCCGCGTCGGGAACAGATTGCCTCAGCATTTTCAGGAAAGAGCACAGCAGGGCGGTTGCCGTCGTCGCTGTGGGTTTGTCTTTTCCGGAGCCCGCGGTATCAGTCGAGAATCGCCTGATCGGCAAATGAATGAGCGATCTCACGGGCGGCTTCCCTCTTCTGCCGCCGCTTGCGGCGCTCAGGGAGACGGTGCAGCGGTCGCTCTTCACCGCCTCGCGTCGGCCGCAGAGACCGCCGCGCCAGAGCCGGCAAAGGCGGCGGCGCCTGTGAAGCGGCTCGCGCTATCGCTGCGGGGCGTCGTCATCGCGGCCGGACAGCGCATCGCTTTGCTGCAGTTGCCCCAGCACACGGCGCTACAGTGGGTCAAGGAGAGCGAGTGCATCGATGGATCGCAAGTCGACTCGATCGAGGCGCATCGCATCACTCTGCGCCACGCCGCTGCAACGGACCGCTTCGATCTCAAGGAGACCTGGAAGCTGTCGCTGCATGCGCAGCCGGCCAAGCCCAAACGGCAAAACAGCACCGCCAAGGAAGAAAACGCGCCAGGCAGCGCCAAGACGAACGACAAAGCCAAGCCAAATGATAAAAGAGACCGATGACACAGAGGACGCCGACGGACGTCGTGACGATTGGCTCGGGTGAGTCCCTGGGAAGCTCCGACACTCATCCCAAGAAAGCGCGTTAGAACAGGCCCTCCGTGTCGCTGCGTGCCGCGTGGAGGCTCAGTTGAACCCTTGCGATGATCCTCTGCATTTGGGCGCGAGCAGCTTCCTCGTTGCCGCGGTTCGCCTCCCCTACCCGGCCAAGTTCATCCTGGTATTCGCTCCTCACCCAGCCCGCATGCTCGTCCACCCGATTCAGGAAGTTCTCCTTGAACTCGCTGGACATCAGCCCGCGCGCTTGGTTGCGGAACTTGATCTTGCCGAGGTCGACAAAGTCTTTTGCCGCGTTCTTGATATCCGCGCTGTCGCGCAAACCAGCGGCAACCTTGTCCACCGAGTCCTGATCCGACGACTGACGTGAAACCACGTTGTGGACAACTCTGTAGATGGCAACTGAATAGCCATTCTCGGTATCGTATCCGAGAATTCTCTGAGACGGCGCAAAGATCGACATGGTCCGCAGCTTGTCCACCCGCTTTTTCTTGTCGATCCAGTTTTTCTTTTTCTGCGCTTTGTAGCCGTCTTCGTTGATGAAGGGCTTCTCGATTTCCTCGCCGAGGACCGCGCCGAAGGTCAGGCCCTTCGCTTTATTGGGATGCTCCTTTTCCACGATGTGGTCGTAGTTGATGAACTCACCAAAGCCCCTTGTGCGACCGGAGTAAGGTCCCCCCACTCCTTCGATCTGAGTGAAATCCGGCCGCCCCCTCTCGCCCGCACGCGGCGTGAACGCTACGGCGGTCGTATCCTCACCCGGTCCCGCGCCCCGTTCCCGAGCGCTACCGACTGGGCCGGTTCGGCCGAGCTGATAGATCTTCGTATTGAGCGACCGGAGCCGCGCGATGCCACCGTTCACTTGATCCTTGATCGTCCTGTCGAGCTCTGGATCGGCACGGTAGTTTGCCGTTGTTGCGTTCAGTTCATCGGCGAGTTGACCCGTCAGGCGTTCACGGAGGAAGGCATGAGGGTCCTCGGCGTCCGCGGCATCGGAAACCAGCGCCGAGGCCGCCACCGCCGGGCGCGGCTTGTTGGCGTGCACCTCGTGAAACACGATCATGCCCGGCAGTTCCGACCCTTTTTCGTCGAAGCGGTGATAGTTAGCTTTCTTCGAACCGATCTGGCCGAAGTTGGCGCCGCCTGTCTGCCTTGCCGCGATCGTCGTTTGCGCCCGGTCGGCCTTGCGGAACAGCTCGGTCGGCCGATCGCCGCCCTTTTGCTTCGGCTTCAGAAACTTGAGATTCTCGAGGATGTTTATTGCGAACTGCTTCTCGATGATGTGATCGACCTCGTAAAAATCCGAGATAACGCGCGACGATTCGGGTGCGAGCTGTTGCGTGGTGACCTCCTTCAGCTCCTTGTGAGTCCCGACGGCACCCTCGACCATCTGCTCACCGATACGCGCCACACGCGGCTCCCGTGCGCGAATGAGAGGGCTGTTCTTCGGCGACTCGTCGATGAAGGGATCGGCGCTGAGGCACTTCCCGGCCTGTTCCGTTCCCTTCGCCACCGCCTCCAGATCCTTGTCCGACTGCGCGGCATCCTTCCGCTCGGAGGTGTTCTGGCTCGTGGGATCGACCTTTGCGGCCGACTTCTGGGCCTTGTCCACACTGCCGTCGAAGGCGGCCTCGAAAGTCTGTCCGCAGTTCGAGGTGTCGCCCTTCTTCTTGGCCGCCTGCAGTTCCCGATCCACCTCGGCCTGATGCGTCTCGGCGGGCTTGTCCTCCGACGCGATGTAGACGTCCAGCTTCTTGCCCTTTTTCTTGGCCGTGACGGTGTGGGTGTTCTCGCCGAGCTTGAACTGGCGCTTCGACGTCTTCCGCTTGCTATTCAGTTTCCCAAGAAGTTTCGACAGCAGTTTCTTCGCCTTCTTCACCAGGAAGCCGACGAACTTCGAGATCGCCTTTTCAACCGGTTTCTGGAGCTTCTTGATGATCGCGCGGATCTTGGAAGAGATGCCGCTTATGCCCAGCAGCCCGGCGATGAAAGAAATCACGACCGGCACGGTGCGGCCGATCGTCTGTTCGACCAGATCGGCCGCCTGCTGCGTCTGGCCCCGCGCGATGGCGCCGATCGAGTCGAAAATCGAGGTCGCGACATCGATGATCTGTTGGAAGCGCTCGATGAACACGACCACCATGTCGTAGATCGCCAGTGCCACCTTGATGACGGCGCCGACCGGGTTCGACAGGCCGGCGAGCCAGCCGAGCCCGGCCTTGACCAGCGAGGTGATGACGAAGTCCCGGATACCGCCGATCACCGTTTGCATGAAGCCGTCGATCATACCGAGCAGCTTTTGCCAGACCCCGAGCACGCCCTCGCTGACCAGGGTCCGCAGCACGTCGACGGCTGTCTCGATGAAGGAGACCTTGCGATCGCCGTTTGGGTTCAGGCGCTTGACCAGGATCTTGCGGATCCGTTCCCAGGTCAGGCCGACGACCTGAAAGCCGATCGACATGATGCCCTTGAGGTCGAGTTTATCGGGCAGTTCGAGGTCGAGCCCCTGCAAGGCGCCGAACAGCCATCCGAGCAAGCCCTTTTTCAGCTGCTCGAGGATGTTGCTGCCGAACTGACCGAAGCCCTTGAGCACGGCCGAGAAGAGGTTTTTCCCGAACTGCAGCGGGTCTTCCAGGATCAACGAGATCGTGTCGCGCGCCTTCTCGATCACGCCCCAGACCCGTTCGCCAAAGGGGCCGGCCAGCTTGAGCGCGCCGCGGACGATGAACTCCAGAACCTTGTCGCGGATATCGCGCGCGAAAGTGACGATGTCGCTCACCAGCGGGCCGAAGATCCGCTTGACCGTGCTGAGCGGCGAAAGGGTCGGAAAAGCGTCCCAGACCTGCTCGATCAGGCCCGTGACGCGCGACCAGGTTAAGTTTAGTTCGGAGAGACGGGTCGAAACCCACTCGAAGGCCTGCTGCAGCGCACGGGTTTCCTGCAGCCGCTCGAACAGCAGGTTGCCGCCCGGCAAGAGGCCCATGAAACCGCCGATCAGGTTCTCGGCGCTACGCGTCACGCGCTCGCCGGTCAGTAGGGTCTTGCCGAGGATCACGGTCATGAGCGTGTAACCCGGGACCTGCCGGGCGTAGCCCTCGGCCGTTTCGGCCAGGCTGAACCGGTGGATCGTCGGCTCGACGGCGGCCCGGTCTAGGGGGGCACGGGCTGCCGGCACGGGAGCGTGGGCGGCCGATGGCGGGGCGCCCCTGGCCGGGCGATGTCGGGTTTGCTGAACCACGTGGGTCAGCTCGTGCGCCATCAGTCGTCGGTTGTCGGGCGTCTCGCCGGGCCCGAACCAGATGCCCCGGCCATGGGTGAAGGCCCGGGCGCCTATGCGCGCCGCGACGCGGCGGTCTTCCGGTGCGTCATGCAGGCGCACGTCCGAAAAGTCTCTGCCGAAGCGCGGCTCCATGAAGGCGCGCAGCGGCGCGGGCAGTGGGCGCCCGGCGCCGGGCTGGCCAACCCTCGAAGCGACGTCGGCGGGGGCTGCGCCACCCTCGGCCCCGACCACCGCCGGGCCGTCGGCACGGGCGGGTTGCGCCTCGCCTCCACCAGCCGACGGCTCCTCCGGCGCGCCAGACTCCACCTCGGCCATGTCACTGGGTTCTAGCGCTTCGGCATCGACGTCCTCCTGGGGCGGGACCTCGACGTCCTCCTGCTCGGCCGGAATCGCCGGCTCGACCTCCAGGGCATCCAGGCTGGGCTGGTCCTCGGTCGAGGCGCGTTGCGCCCCGCTGTCCCTACCAGCTGTGGGAGGGGATCGGGGCGGCGGCGTAGGCGGTGGGGCGGCCACCTCGGGCGCCGGCATCGACACGACGCGTTCGGCCGTGGCCTCGGCTTCACGCTCCAGCGGGTCGTTCGCGGGGCCTACGCGGAGGGCGGGCTGGAGGACGCGGATCGCCGTCGCCGTATGGTCTCTCGGAACACCGGCGCGGCGTACCGGCACCGGGCGGCGGATCGCCGGCCGCTTGACCGCACGGACCGTCTTGACGCCAGCCTCGCCCATGCCTGGCCGCCGTTCACGCGAGCTCTTTGCAGCATGTCGCCGCGCCGCCGCCCGCCGTCACAGGTCCACTCGCCCGTGAATTGAGGCAGATGTCATCCGACACCCGGTCGGATCCCGCGGCGCTGTGCGAGCCGGTCGGCCCGGCGATCGTCGGCTGGCCATCGGCGCGCGGCGACAAGTTGTGGTGCACGTCGAAGGCGTGCCCCAATTCGTGTGCCACCAGCCACGAGCTGCCGCCCTCGACAACCACCAGATGCGGGCCGGGCAGACCATCGGTCAGCGTGTAGCCGCCGCCCGAGACGTCCTTTCCGGAATTCCCGCTGAGCAGAATTGTGTCGACGATGAAGACGGGAACGCAGTCGGTCGAGATGCCGGCGGCGTCGATCATGTCGAGCTCCTCCTGCGTTGGCGTTAGGTCAGGTGCGTTTTCGATCTCCTTGAACCGGTTTCCCTCGACCGTAATTGAAGCCGCCACGCCGATATCGATGCAGCACTTCTCCCAGATACGCTGCACTTCTGCGAAATCCGGCGGCGCCGTGGGGTTCGAGCCGTCGTCGTCGGCGATCACCACCGGCTGGAGGCAGGCGCTTGCGCGGGTTTCCGCATTCCCCTGCGCGCAGGACACCGGTGCGAATGGTTGGTCCGAACGCAGCACGGCGACCCGGTTCGCCGGCAGGCTGCGCCCGAATTGGCTCGTCTCGCCATTGGCGAAGACCGAGACATTCGCGGCGGGCACCCCGGCCGATCCGTCGGACGGGCTCTCAAGTTCTCGTTTCACGGCTTCGGCACGCTGGCATGACAGAGTCCAGTTCAAGCCCTGCGGCCCATCGGTACTCGCGAAGCCATCAACCTCGAACGAGAGCGTTCCGCCGAGCGCATGGAACCCGGCGGCGATGCCGCTCAGTTCGGCCTTCGCGTCGTTCGTCAAATCGGTCGAGCTGATGTTGAATTGGAACCGGCCGACCTGCGGGTTCCCCGACGAAATATCACGGACCGGACAGGTCAGGCCGCTGGGGATCTGCGATGTATCGCCGAACCTCCGTACCGTTCGCCGCGCGGCTCCGCCTTCCTCCACCACATGCGCCAGCTCGTGCGCCATCAGCCCGCGGCCTCCCCGTCCGCGCTCGCCCTTCGCGAAGGCTATGTCCGTGCCCAACGTGAAGGCGCTGGCATCCATGGCACGGGCGGCGCGATCGGCCGGCCCGTCCTCATGCAGTCGGACCGCCGAGAAGTCCGCACCGAAGCGGGGCTCGAAGAAGGATCGATCAGCGTGCGAGAGCGGCTTGCCGCCCGACATCTCGCCCACCGCCTGCGACGCGGCCTTGGACGCGGGCGCCGCCGATGCGGCTGGGGCCGCAACGGGAGTGGCCGTACTGCGGCGCGCGCGGGTACCTGCCTCACCTTCGCAGGCCGCACACTTTCGATGTGCAACCGGCCCCGCCGGCGCCGCCATGACCCGCTCGGCCATGGCGTCGGCGGCCTTCTCCGCCGGGTCGTGGGCGCCGCCGATCATCAGACCGCCATCGCCGGCCATGCGGGCCTTCGCGTCGGCGCGCGCTTGGCAGGCGCAAGCCCGCCGTACGGTCGGCGTCCGCCGGGCGATCCGGCGGCGAACTCTTCGACGGGCTCTCATGGCACCATTCACTCTATCTTGCGTTGCAGGAATGCTGTTGCGGTTCTGCTCACGCTGTTGGCCTGCGCCCGAGTGATGACCTTGTCCGCGACCAGCTTGTCGAGCTGGGTCTTGGTGATGTCGGCGATGGTGAGGACTCCGCGTCCGGCCAGCTTGCGTGCGAGCTCGGCATCCATACCAAGCGATGCAATGGGCTGGTTGCGCCGGATCGTGATCACGAACTCGTCCCGCTTGGCCGCGGCGTCGTCCAGCTCGCGGCGCGCGGCGGTGATCTCGTCCGTGGTCTTCTTCTGCTCCTCCGCCAATGCGGCAAGCTCCGCCTGCGCCTTGTCGCGCGCGGCGTTGATCTCGTCCGTGGTCTTCTTCTGCTCCTCCGCCAGCTGGGTGAGCTCCGCCTGCATCTTGTCGCGTTCGGACGTCAGGCTCTCGATCTCGTCGGAGAGGCGCTCGACGTCGCTATCGAGCCCGTCACGCGTCGCGGCCAGCCGGTCGATCTCGCTGTCGATACGCACCTCGGCGTCGGTCACGGTCGAGAGACGTGTGGCGAAGGCGTCGATCCGTTCGGCGGTTTCCGGGGAGATCCCGATGATCTGCGCCTCTGGCCTTTCGGTGAAGACGTACTTTCCGGCGCCTCGCTCGACCACGACATAGCCGCGCGCAATACCGTCTTGTTCCAGCAGTACCACTTTGTCACCCGGCCTGATGGCGCCCTTGTCGCTGAGCTGGTCGATCGGCGTAATTCCCGTCGCGCTCTTATTGATCAGCTCGGCCGCCTTCGTGTCGTCGATCTTCACCGTCTCGACAATGTCCGCACCGTTCCCGATCATCACCTCGCCGGCGGCCTCCACCGTCAAGCCGTCGACCTCCGGTGTCGCCTCGAATACGGCCTGGCCTGTCGGCTCCTCCCTGAGCACGCCGTCAATCAACTTGTAGCGGTCGAACCACTCGGCAAGGGTCGCCGTCTCCAAACCGGCATCATAGGCCAACTTACCGAAACCGAAGCCCTGTCCATCGTCATCCTTCTCATCCGGGCAGCAAAGGGCGGCAAGATTCTCTGCCAGCCGATCACGCCAGCCCTTTATCACATAGTTCGCGCTGCGCCAGGTCATCGCCTGCTTACGGCAGGAGACCATGCAGACGCGAGTGAGGCGCACACGGCCCTCCACGAAGCCCTCGAGGCAGGCGATCGGGACGTGGAACGGCGGCTTGCCCAGCTCCGGTGGGCAAGTGGGAAACATTCCTTCGCAGAGGCACCGTTGCGCGCGTTCCTGATCGTTGATCAGGACAATTGCCAAGCGCTGCGCCTGATACTGCATTTGACGAATTTCTCGGGTCTCGCCAACCGATTTGTCCTGCTCGAAATCAGCATCCAGTTGAGCAAGTAGCGCGTCGAGCCGGGCGATTTCGTCATCACTTGCGATCTTGCGGTATGCGTCGGCCATCTGATCGCTAAAGGATTTTGCCAAGACGGCGTCCGATTGGCTCAGTCGCTGTGCACCGCCCAAGGTGGACTGCTGGGCGGCGACCAGCGCCACCTTGCCGATCACCGCGCGTTCCTGTTCCTTCAAGGCGAGATAGCCATCGGCGACCTTGACTCGTCCCTTGGTCTCTATGCAGGCGCGCACCACCTCGACCAGCCCTGGGTCCGGAGGACCGAAAGCATCCTCCTTGGGCACGAGATGCAGCGAGACTTCGCGCCCGGCATCGGCAGCAACGGTCAGGCAGAGTTGGCCCTCACTAAGCAGCTTCGCGGCAATTTCGCGCTCCTCGCGAGATAGCTTCTCGAAGAGGTCGTTCACGTCGACCTGGCCGCCCTTGAAGTTCGCCAGGCGCCCGGCACGGTCGAGAAACCAGCCGCCGGAGATCGTGACGATCGCTTCGCCTTTCTTCTCGAGCCGCACCACCAGACCGCAGACCACGCCCCAGTCGAACAGCAGCTGCAGGACGTTCTCGATGGAAAAGTCAACCTTGCAAAGGTTGTCGAGGGCCTCCTGAACGGTGTCCGCGCTGTCATAGAGACGTGGGCAACGGCTCGGATCGAACGCGATGTCGTCGGCCGAAATGTCGCAAAGATTGTCGAGCGCGTCCTGCACGTTCTCCGCATCGGCATAGAGTTTTGCGCAGTTGTTGTCGAAGCCCACGTGGGTCGCCGGCAGATTGGACAAGGGTGGGAAGGATAGCTTGCGCCGTTCGGCATCCGTCAGCGCCAGCGCTGCACCACCGTTAAGCCGAAACAGAACGCAGTAGTGGTGCAGGATTCCAACCGGAAGCTCGCTGACCAGACGGATCCGGTCATTCGGTTCGGCAAAGGTTCGCAATTCGATCAGCCAGTAGTCTCCGCGAAGGACAGAGTTTCCGCCGAGGCTCAAGGTCGCAGTGAAGCTGTCGACCGACAGCTCGGCCTCCGTGCCGTCGTAGGTGATGTCAAAACCCGTGCCGAGTGTACTGTGAACCGCGCCGCCGCCGACATCCAGCCGCGCGTACCCATCCCATCGCCGGACGTAGGGTTCGGAAGAGCCGGTCGCGGGCGGCGCATCCAGATCGTCGACGAACAGCGAGTTTCTCATCGAATTCGAGTTCGCGAAGGCACCCATGTGGCCCTCGGTGGTTTCCGAATAGAGCTCATAGACGGCACCGGCGCGCTCGAAGGCCTCCGAATCGATATCGGACCGAGCGATGATCGCGCCGTTCTCAGCCGACCAAGCGAGGTCGATCCGTGTCGGCGCGTTCGCTGGACCGTCTACGCGGACAATCTCGAGCCGAAACAGTATGTTGGCGATACGCTGTTCGGCGGAGACCACATCGGCGCAGGGATCGCACTCGTCGATCGTCGCCTCGGGATCGAGCGCGGCGACCTCAAGGGTCGCGTCGCCGATCTGCGGATAGCGGCCGGTACCGGCCTCGATGTCTGCCGTCGCGGTTTCAGGCGCCAACTTGATCTGGCACATGGTGCGCGAACGGTAGGCGGTCTCGGCGCCGTGCAGGCCCGCATCGGCAAGGTATTCATCTTCGAGGGCGAAGACCGGTCGCTCCCAAATGTCGGCATAGACTACGCGGGCGCCGGTGGTCACCTCGGGGCCGTCGAGCAGATCGGCCTGCATCGTGACCAGATCCAACGGCCCAGAGGGCTCGGCGCCCTCCCTGGCGGTAAGGACGCCGCGCACGCCATCGGCGTAGATCACGCCTTCCCGGAGTGCCGGGGTCGCGCCGGAGAGATCGACCGCGCCGCCCTCGGCCGGAACGCCATCCAGCACCGCATCGTTTCCCAGGGCATCGGTACGGGCCTTGACGATGTCGGAACGTTCGTCGAGGTCCGCGTCCGTGATCATCCCGCCCTGGATGTGGTAGACGCCGGAATAGCGCCGCGCCGGGCGATGGCTGTCGCGTGAGATCTGTCCTTTCATGGCCTCCTCCCGTGCGGCTCGCCGTCATTCCTCCCGCACCGGCGGTCGGACCAAATGCGGGTCGTAGGTGATGGCGATGTCCTGCCCAAAGGGCGAGAAAGCGCCGAGCTTCGTTTCAAGCGCGCGGATTTGCGCGGCGTGGAACATGTGATGGTAGGCCCCCATCTCGCCGTCATCCTCAGCGCCCTCGCGGATCGCGACTGACGTCGTCAAGTCGAGCACCCCGGCACCCGGTTCCCCGAACTCGGCCGGACGCAGGACGCAGTCGGAGCCATCCCTGAAGTACAGCTGGATGAAGTTGGGATCGTCGGTGGTGTTCGACGGGATCTTGTCGGCTAGGCAACCGGTGAGAGCCGAGAGATCCGCAACCCGCGAATAGCGCACGCAGCTCTCGGCGACCGTGCAGTCGATCCCGGTGATCGGGATGGCGAAGATGCAATCGGACGCATGTAGACGACTAAGTGTGATCTCACCTGGCGTGGCTTCGCTCTCGCCCAGCACTGTGCAGTAAACCAGCTGTGCGAAACCCGACGACGAGATGATGGTACCGAACAGGCAGTCCTGGGCGTCCAGCGCAGGGGCGTCGTCCATCGCCGGAAGGTCGATCGTGCGCGCGGCCACCCGGCGTAGAGTGAGCTCCGCGCCCGCCCCCACCGTGATCGTCCCGTCAAACAGCACGTCGTGAATCTCGACCCTTGCACCGGCAGGGATCGAAAGCGACCCAAAGACCTGGATTCGATCGGGCGCAACCTCCAGGGAGTCGTTGAGCGCGTCGAGGATATCGCCGGGGCCCAGGATCTGCGTCTCTGCCGGATCGCCGGATAGGCCCAACGCGTCCGGACTGGCCAGGGTCACGGGATGGATCTTTGGTTCGAAAAAGCCCTCGGGCGGGCGCACATAGATGGTGGTGCGCCGCGGGTGCGGCCCGCCTACGCCATGGGCGGGCGCGCGCAGGTCCGGCGTGCGCACCGAATGATCGTCATAGGCGCCGGGAAGACAAGGCGCGCCGCGATAGGAGCGCGGCTTCCAATACTCGATCAGGGGGTCGGTGCGGTAGCCATCGTCATCGCGCTGGGGGATGACTCGCCGGTAGAGCGGATTGGTACCTGTCTCGTCGAGGACCGCCCGGTTGCAGTAGCGCAGGTCGGGCGTTCCCAGCGGCCAAGCGGGCGGACCCGCGGGTGTGCCGTCACCAGCGGCCCCGGCGGGCCCGGTGAAAGGCGGTAGGGAGAGTCGCGGCGTGATCGCGACCCGCCGCCAGCCCTCGACCAGTACCGTGTCGGCGCCCGAGATCACATCGGCGACACTGTCGACGCCCAGCAGCGAACCCTTCGTCTTGTACCAGAGCACCGCGTTGTTCAGCTCCTCGCGGCGGGCCTCGGGGTCGGGCGCCAGCAGCTCGGCGCCGACCAGTTCCGCCAGATAGGGCAACAGCCAGGTCTGTATGTCGCGGCCGTTGTCGGCGGGTTCGGCGAAGCCGTCGGCGTAACCTTGCTCGATCGTGCCCCGGATCAGGTCCAGCAGATGCCCGAAGCCATGCAGATAGGCCTCCAGGTCGCCGAACCGATCGGGCGCCGGGCGGTCCAAAAAACGATATTCCTCCGGCAGCTGCCGATAGAGCAGCCGGCCGGCGAAGGTCTTGAGATCGTTGAACTCGACGGCGGTGCTCATAGCAGGGCCTCCGGCGCGATGGCGATCTCGGTGACATGGGCGACCTGGGATTCGGTCGGCACGATAGCGGCCGGGGCGCCGCCGATCTCGGCTATTCGGGCCGGCGTGGGCGCCCCGACGGCAGGACTGAAGAGGGTGATTGTGTTCGCCTCGGCGCCCTCGACCCGTTCCAGCGCCGCCATGACTTCGGCGATGTAGAGGGTCTGGCCGATGGCGCGTTGCTCGAGGCTGAATTCCGACGCGAGCGCGGCTTCCGCCGCCGCCTGCACCTCGCTCTTGTCGTAGGCGGCCGTATCGACCATCACCTTGGCCGAGACGGCAATCGGCAGGGATACATAGCCTTCAAGCTCGACCTCAACACCGGGCAAGGCGCGGGCAAGGATGTACTCGGTCAGGTCTTGCTCGATCTCGGAGATGCCGCCACCGTTGGCGGGCACGATGGTGATGCGCACCCGGGGCGCAGCACCGGCGCCGATCACCTCCCGGGCGCGGGCTTGCCACACGCTCGCATGGCGACGGCAAAGGCGCTCGAAATCGCTGAGCGAGACTGCGCGGCCATTGGCGACCAGGCGGGCGGGTGCCGCCGTGCGAATCGACGAGACCGGCTCGCGATCAGCGCCGCCGGCGGTCGCGAAGGGCTGGACAATCGCCGTGACGAAGCGATGCTTCTTCATCGGCTTGACAAAACTGAGAGCCGGCACGCCGGAGCCCTGGGCGCCGACGCCGATCCGGTGTCTGGCGATCCTGGCGTTGTCGAGGCCCGACGGCAGGCGCTGTCGGAAATGGATGCGCAGGCCGCCATCCTCGGTCAGGGTCGAGGACCAGGCTTGCTCGTCCTCCGAGGTGGGATCGATGTAGTCACGGTAGGGCCAGACCACGCCGTCGACCGCAACATCGATGTCGGGGATAACGCCCGCTTCGGCGACGGTCGAAGGGATGAAGCTCACTTTCTTGACGTCGAAGGGGAAGCTCTGCCGCCGCCTCTCCGCGTCGCCGGACCCGAGCGTCTTGCCGCCCTTGGTTTCGCCATGGGAGACCTGCACCACATTGCAGCGGATCGAGGTCCAACCGGCCTCCCAGCCGGTGAAATCCTCATCCGAGTCGAAGCCGACCAAAACCCCGTCCGCTCCGTCGGCGATCGACGTGATTTCGGCTCGGGCGAACCGACGAACACCAGCCCGATCGCGGTCGATGACGATCGTATGGCCCGGCTTCAGCAGGGCTCGCGCAGCATCCGAGAGCCCGGTGAGCTCTACGCTGCCCGCGGTAACCACGTCGACGCGGCTCCGATCATGATCGATCGGTCGCAGGGTCTGCCCCATGGGCCCATGGAATTCGGCGGTCAGGCTCGGCGGGGTATCGTGGAATTGAATGTAGAAGCCGTCCGGCGTGGTTCTCACGCCGACGACTTGCAGTGCCTTCAGTGTCGAATCCTGCCGCGCCGCGAACCACTCGCCGGCCTCCATGCCCTTCGGCGGCTTACCAGGAAACAGCACGGTTTCACTGGGAGCCGGCGGCAGGCCGATGATTACTTCGGGGAAGTCTAAAAGCACCTCGGCTTTCACGAAGTTTCCAGTCGGAACGTACCCATTGCGAATGGCCTGCGCGGCCGAAATCCGGTAGGTGATGAAATCTCCGTCAGCCTTCACGGTGCCGGAGTCGACCGCTTGGTCGCTGGTGATCGTGGTTCCATCCTGCGTGCGCTCGACGAACGCGCCACCAACCTTGAAGACGGCGGTCTGTTCGGTGGCACTCTGGACGAAGCGTGCCGAGCCTTGCCTATCGATGGCGATCGGCGTCATGGGAGCGAGCTCGATCTCGCCCGACAGCGATTCATCGGTGACGATGCTGACAACGCCGTTCTTGACCGATAACACCTCACCGTAACCGAAAGACCCGTCACCGAGGTCGATTTGCACCAGACCGCCGGCCGTAAAGAGCGCGATGTCATCGACCTTTGCTGCCAGGATGCCGGCCACGGAGATCGGCAGCGGCTCTAGCACCTGCGCCGGCTCGGCGAACAACACCGCGTCGGCGAACAGCACTGTGTTGGTGGGCTCGGGCGAGAGCTTGATGTCGGCGGTTCCGGCGTCCTCGTCGCGGGTCACCGATTCCAGCGCCGTCGCCTCGGCGGTCTCGCTGGCCTCGTCGAAGAGGACCGCGAGGTCGCCCTGCGCCAGCACGGCTTTTTCGGGCGCGACCCATACAGTGGCGACCTCCGGGTCCAGCTCACGTTCGTCGCGGTCCCAACCGACCACCCGTGCGGCATTCAGCTCGGGATGCGCCTGGAGGGGCGTCAATGTCTCGAAGATCAACGGCGGCCCACCCTCGGGCGGGGCGTACTTCATGGCCAAGCCGCGGCCAATCTCGGCTGGTCCCTTGTCGGGGTCGAGAATCAGCGCGACTTCCGTCGTCACCGATGCGGGTGGCGCGGGCTGGTAGTTCACCATCGCCGCGAGCCGGCGCACGTTCTCCCATTGGGTTGCGGTGCGCAGGTAGCCTTCGTTTGCGTAGGCATCGACGTGACCGAGCAGCACGTGGGCGGCCCTGGCAAAGGCGCGCATGATCTCCCAACCGTGGTCGCGGGCCGACCCGTCATATTGCTCGAGGAGCCGCAGATTTCGACGGAGCGCGGTCTCCAGTTTCTCGGGAAAGACGGGAAGCAATTCGGACCACTGCAGGAACTGCTCGGCTTCCGCCCGGCGCACGGCCAGGGCAGCCAGCCGCGCCGCCTCCTCGCTGGCGTTATCGCGCTCCTCGAACAGCTCGGAGGAAAAGAAGTGACGCCAAGCCTCGGGCGTGCGGCGTTCCGGCGGCGCTCCGCGCAGGTAGAGGCCGAGCAGGGCAATGCGAAGCTCTTCGAGCCAGGTGGCGGCGTCCCCGTCGACATATTGAACACGGCCCAGTCCGGCGCGGTTCCACCGTGTGAGGTCTACCGCCATGTCGGGCCGATTCTGCGGAGGCTCGGGAATCATGCGACTTCTCCGCCATTGACGATAAGCCGATAGGAACCCTCCTCGGGCGTGCCCCTGCGGTTGAGGCACTGCACGAATTCGTCCTCGGCAATCTTGATGACTCCCGCGGCGGTCCGGTCGGGATAGGCGCCAAGCCGTCGAAAGCGGTTCAGGCAGGCAACCGCGATGCCCTCGACCCCCATCGCCGCTTCGATGATGTCGGAGGCGAAAAGGTCGTCCCCGAACCCGAGGCGCCCCGGCTCGAAGAACCCGCCCTGGTCCGAAGAGAACACCTCCGCCAGCGCCTGCTTGAGCTCCGAGCGGAAGTAGCCGGCCTTGGCGCGGATGGAGAGGGTGAAGACAATCGGCGCGGGCGTGGCGTCTTCCAGAAACACCTCCGAGCCGACCATCCGGTAGCGCTCGATCAAGCCACGCAGGATGCGCCGCGCGGTCAGATCTTCGTCTATGACCGGCGGGTCGATCTGTCGGTCGCGGTGAAAGTCCAGGATTTCCTGCCAGAGCGACGGACGCAGCCGCGACGGCCCCGCATCGTCCGCCGGCGTCGGCCCCTGATGCAGCTGGTCGTCGATCTTGTGGGCGTCCTCCAGCAAGGCCGCCACCAGGATCGAGTTCCAGGCGCCGGTCCAGACCAGCCGCGCCCGCGCTCGGGCCACGAGCGGATGCGAGGCGAGCACGGTCTCGTGATCGCCCAGGGTGACCATGCGGAGCTGTTCCGAGATCAATCGAGGACCTTCGGCACGGGCGAGTTCCATTTCACTCGGATTGAGCCGCCAGTAGCGTTCGAGCCGCTCTTCCGGGCTCTCGACGACGCCCTCCGGGGCCGGCGGTAGGCCCTCCAGCTTCTCGGGGTCGGTCCGCACCACGGCGTCGTAGCCGATCAACTGAAGCAGCCGCCGAACCGATTGCGGTCGGCGCGCGCTATCGAGAAACCGCTCGCCCTGCGCCACGTCGAGCGCGTGGCTCGCCCGGTCGAGGGCGGCGGCCAGGAGCTCGACGATCACCACTTCCATGTCGGCCGGCGTCCAGCGACGCCGGTCGGGGAAGCGGTAGGCGAGCTCCTGCATCATGAACAGCCGGAAGCTGTCGTAGTCCCGCGCGATCCAGTCGAAGTCGTTCCGCACGCCGGGCGGCGGCGGCGGAAGCTGCGCGATCCGCTCACCGCAATCCGGGCAACCGCCTTCGAAACTCAGAATCGGATCCGGCAACTCTGCCATTTCGTTTTGCCCACGCGCGGCTCACACCGCGAACTCGTGGTTCTCCTCCTTCTGCAGCGCCGCGATGACGTAGGAAATGCGCACCAGCATCGTCGCCGGAGCATCGGGGGGCGCCGTCACCTCGACCTTGAGCGTTTTCGGATCGACTTCGCCGGCCAACGCCTCGGCCAGCGAACCGTAGAGGCGCGATTGCGCCAGCTCGTGCAGCTCGGCGGCGTTCGGCTCGAAGACGTGGCGCCGCGCGCCAAAGCCGAACTCCGGGCGGAACACGCGTTCGCCTGGGCTCGTGAACAGCACCTGCATGACCTGCTCGCGGATATGTTCGGCACGGGGCGAGGTTGCGGGCCCATCCTCGGTCATGCGGAAGGGGAACGTCATGTAGCGGACGCGTGGCAAGCGGGTCTGCAGCGGGCTGGTCATGAGGCTGTCGTCTTCACGGTCATCTGCGCCGGCGTCAGCGGGACGACCGGCGGCCCCGAGGGCGCGCCCGGCGCAGTGCAGTTGTGGACGTGGGCGTTGAACACCGCCATGAAGGACTGGCCCTTGATTAGGGGCTCGCCGCCGGCGCCGCCGACCGCAACCGACTGCCCTTCGATGGTGATGGTCGATCCCTTGACGGTGACGCCGCCCGACGAGGTCGATATTTCGTTGCCGGCGGCGTCTTTCGCCGTGATGCCGGCGCTGGCCAGGGTTATGGAGTTGCCATTGGCGTCCTCGATAAGGATCTCCCCCGCCTCGGCGTCGATCGTGACGGTCGCGCCGTTTGAATCGGTCAGCGCCAGCGACCCGCCCGGATTGAGCTCCATCACGGCCCCCGCCGTGCTCGTAAGCGTGATCGCCTCCTCGCCGGACTTGTCCTCGAAGCTCAGGAAATGCCCGGACTCCGTCTTGAGCACCTTAGCGCTCGGTTCCGGATTGACGGTAAACTCGGCGGGCGGCGTCGTTGCGGGCCGCCAGAAGGTGCCAGTCCACATGGGTGCCGAGGCATCGCCTTCGAGAAACTCGGCGATCACCTGCGCGCCCACCGGCGGGATCGCCACCAGTCCGATCTCGTCGGCGCCGCCGTAAGGCAGGCAAGGCAGCGCCCAGACGCTCTCGGTCTCGCCCAGCACGCTAGGGATCGTAAGCTTGCAGCGACCCAACGTATCGGGATCCACATTGTCGACGACGATGGCCCGGTACTTGCCGTAGTACCGCGTCTGCTGCTGGCGGATGGTTTGCTCGAGGGCGTTCAGGTCGTCCATCTTGCCCCCTAGAACAGGCTCGACAGCGCCGAAGTAGCGGCCGATAGCGGGCCGCCTGCGCCGGCGGCGTCGCCTGTCGCATTGCGAATGATCTCGAAGTTCTGGCGATAACCTTCGGACGTAAAACGATGGACGTTCTTGTCGACGTAATAGGTGCCGCCATAGCGCCCACCCGCGCCGTCGACCGTGACCGGGCGGCCGACCTTCAGCACGTGGCCGTAGAGCGATCCATCGATTTCGCCGGTCCCGCGGATACGGAAGGCATGCTCGTTGACCAAGGCCTGGGCGCGGGCGCGAATTTCCTCCTCGGTCTCGTCGCCCTCGCGATTGACCCGCCAGACGGAGGGCGCGCCCAGATCCGCGCCCTCCGACGCGGCCGGCGTGTCGCCCAGCGGCTCCTCGTCGGGAACCAGCGTCTCGGTCACCGTTTCCGCGCCTTCCTCCTGGGGAGCTTGGTCGAACCGCACCTCGTCGGGGTGTTGCGATTCATCCTTCAGGGTGAAGTTGAGGCAATTGGTATCGCGGCCGGCATAGATCATGATCGGCGCCTGCGCCTCGTCGCTCAGCCGCTTGGGGCCGAAGTAGACGGCGCCTTCCGAGAAGATCAGCTCGTAGCCGTTGGCGGTTGCCCGTTCGCGCAGGAACTGGATCGGAGTGGCATCCTGCGTCAATGCGCGGCTGGACTGGCCTTGCGTCGATGCCGGATCGGGCGAAAGCCCGATCGGCTCGATAAGGGCGGTCAGAATGTCGAGGTCCGAGATCGGCACGTCTTCACCCCAAACCGTGCGCATTTGCTCGCGGTCGAGCGCCGAGCTTTCGTCCTGGATCTGGATCTCCAAGGTCGATTGCCCGCCGGAGTTTGGGTAGTTCGGTGTGATCTGGGTGATGTAGCCGCGTGAGATCTCCTCGACATGGGACTGGAAATCGGCCGAGACCTTGATCGGTGCCCAACGTGTGAACAGGCCGCTGTCGGCCGCCATCCACTGGCCGTCCTCCAGGCGACGGTCCTCGATGACGATCGAGCCGGTGGCGGCTTCGGCGCGGCTGGTGGTGATCTCGACCGAGGTCACCAGCGGCGCCAGCACGCCGATGTCCTCCAGGCCGCTCCCGACTTCGATCAGGCAGGAGGCGGGATCGCGGAAACCCTGATCGAGAATGGCGCCGAGCAGGGACATCATCGGGTCTCCTTGCGTCGCGGGATCAGGATCACGTGGCCCAAGCGCTCGCGGCCGTTCTCTTCGAGCGGCTCGGTTTCGTAGAGCATGTCCTCGAAGAAGATCGCGTCCGGATTGGCCTCGGCGATGCGGCGCCAGCCACGCGGGTCGGCGTAGTAGTGCTGGGCCAGGCTGTCGGGACGGTCGAGCATCACCACGGTATGCTCCAGCACCGGCTCGGGGGCGGCGATCGGGCGTGCGCGCAGGCCTTCGAACGGCAGCTCCCCGTCCTCCGTGGGCAGGAAGCGGGCGACCGTTTCGTAGAACGACCCTTTTAGAAGTGCCATCGCGCCCTCCTTAGAAGCCGGTGACCACGTTGAGCGCGGTCATCGCGGTCTGCCGAATCTTGTCCGCCACGGTGAACGGATTGTTCGACTCGATGATCTGCATGGTCAGGTCCATCTCGGCCCGATAGGGGTGCAGATTCGGCAGGTGGAACGCCTCCTTCTGCGCCACGCCAGTCAGAAAGACCGGAAGAAACTGGAGCCCCCAGGCGAAGATCAGCACCGATGCGCTTTCCTGCCGCTCGAAGGCGCGTGAGCCGCCTCCACCGAGGCTGGAGAGGACCTGCAGACCGCCCGGACCTTGCGCCTTGGGCTCGAGCATCGAGCGCAGCGTGTCGATCTGCGGCTGCACGCCGAATTGGCCGGCAATGACATCGCCGTCGTTCATCTTGTCCGTCGCGTCGAGCAGGATCTTGACCGAGAAGCTCTCCGCCTGTAGCTCGACGCCTTGCGCGACACGGCCAGTCTCCAGCGGCGAAAGGAAATCGAATCCCGTCCGCGCGCCCGGGGCGTCGCCGGTGCGGATCGTCACCGTGCGGGTGCGCGAGATGTCTTGCGGGTTGAAGTCGAATATCAGGGCCAAAGGCGGCAGCGACAGCCCGTACTCGAATAGAACGCCCTTGGTTGCGACGGCCATAGCGGGTCACCTTCCATGCGATCTTGAGCGGGGCGCGATACGCGCGGCCACCTCGGTCGCCAACGCGTGGGCCGGGCGCCCGGCGCCCTGCACCGTCACGGGGCCCACCGGCCTCCCGCCTTCGGCGAGTGCCACCGCTACCGCCTCGGCGATCGTGCGCGCATCGGACGCCGCACTTCGCCGCAGGCGCGCCGGCAGGGTCAGGCGGAGTCGTCTGAACCTCATGCGTCTGCCTCCTTCAGGAACTTCGACAGGAAGCCGATCTCGGAACGGCGGACCTGCCGGTTGTCCTTGTTCAGCTCGGCCCAGACCGCGCGGGCGAGCTGAGGCGGGCCGATCGGCCGGTCGGCCTCTGCTGCGAGGATCGCGGCGTAGGTGGCGGCATTCTGGATACCGCCGCCGGATAGCCGGACCGCAGCGCCCAGGGATTCGAGATCCACGCTCTCCTCACGCGGCGCCCCCGGCGGCAGGAGCGCTGCCCAAAGCGCGGACCGCGCCGCGGCGTCCGGCGCGGGAAAGTCGACCACAAGCTGGAAGCGGCGCAGGAAGGCGGCATCGATGTTCGAGCGCAGATTGGTGGTGAGGATCACCGGACCATCGTGGCGCTCGAACCGCGACAGCATGTGCGAGACCTCAAGGTTGGCGTAACGGTCGCGCGCATCGGTCACTTCGCCCCGCTTGCCCAGCAGGCCGTCCGCTTCATCGATTTGCAGCACGGCATGACGGCCGTGCAGGGCGTCGAGCAGGGCGTTGAGGTTCTGCTCGGTCTCGCCGACGTACTTGGACATGATCCGCCCGAGATCGAGCGCATAGAGTGCCCAGGGCTCATCGCTCGCCCGGCTCAGTTCGGTCGCGATCACGCAGGCGGCGAAACTCTTGCCCGCCCCCGACGGCCCGCTGAACAGGGCCAGCGGCCCGCCTGTTGGCGACGCGCCCCATTCCCGGATCGTTTGCTCGCGCCGGCGGATCCAGGCGGTGAAGTCGCGGAGCGAACGGTGCGCGGTTTCGGGAAGGATCAGCGCGTCCCAGGGCGCGCGGCGCGTCACTAAATGGGCACCGGGGGGCGGCGCAAGATTGGTCTGACGGCCTAGGACCGCACGGACAGCGCGGGGCGAAGCGCGAACCGTTTGATAGGCGCCGTCGCCATCGACGCGCACCAGGTCGAAGCAAACCAGCGGCGCCGCCGGGCCCAGCCGCTCGAAGAGTTGCGTCACTTCCGCGTCGCTGTCGAGCATCAACAGCTCCTGGAGCAGCGCAAGACTCGGGTGCGGACCACCGATTTGTGGCTGCAGGGAATGGATCCGGCCGGCCAGCATGGGTCGCGCCTCGGGGGCTAGCGCAACAGCAAGAATATCGATATCCGTGGGCGTGATCGCGGTCAGGGCCTCCGTCGGAACCAGAGTCGTAAGGCCCGACCAGGCTCCGCTGCGGCGCGCCGCGACGACTGACTTGGACCCATCATTGAACTGGTCAGAGAAGGCCTCGTCCAAACCCTCGCCGGTGCGCGCCACTTCGGCCAGGCGCACCAACTGAGCGACGCGCACCCACTCCGCGTCCAGCATGGCGCGATCGAAGCGCACGGTTTCCGCCGCGACGTTCATTATGGCCCCCCCCGAACGGTCAGCGTCAGGGTGTTCGCGAAGGGTGAGTCCGGGAGCGGCTGATCCAGGGGGTCGACCGGCCGCGCGCGCACGACCGCACTGTCGCCGGCCAAGGGCGCATCCAGGGTCAGAGTCACCCGCGCCTCGGGCAAGTCGAAACGGGGCGTTTGGATCTGGGTGACTTGCGGGGTCTGCGGGTCGGGCGTATCGGGTGAGGCCGCGCGGGTCCAGGTGACCTCCAACGCGACCCGTTCGTCGACCGGTCCGGCGACCGCGATCTCGGCCGTGGCGTCGCCCGCCGCGATGGTCAGCTGGGTGGTGAAGGCATCTCCCTCGACCGCCAGCACAATCGGCAACCAGTTGGTCGGCGGCGTTGGGTTTTCCGGACCCTCGCCGCCGATCGGGATCGGAATAGTCCCTTCCGAGGGCTCCAGGAAACCGGCCTCATCGGCCCGCGCCATGTCGGGGGAGGCGTCGAGGATCGCCGTGCGGGTGGGCACCGACGGTCCGCGGCGCGTCGTCGGCTCGATCGGCACCAATGCGAACTCGTAGGCGGCCGAAAGCCGGTAGGCCAGCTCGCCCCCCTGCGTCGTCCAGATATGGTTGAGCTCCTCCATTGAGGGGTGTTGCAGAACCGCCTGCAGCCGGTACTGCGTCACCTCCGGGTCGACACGGAAATCGTCCGGATCGGCGCCGGCCGGGCCGGGCAGCACGACTGGCAGCTCGGGCTGGCTCGACAACACCCGAATGGCATGGCCGAGAATTCTGAGATCCGCGTCCTCGGCCTGATTCTGCTGCTGGCCAAGAAACGGCGTCAGCAGAGCGCTGAGGCGGATGAACAGCGGATCCTCGCTGCCGCTATCGGCGTGAAAGCCCGAGGGTGAGATACGATAGACGAAGAGGTTGAGCAGATGCGCGTTCTGGCTGGTCCGCGCCGTCTCGTTGGCGGCCTGCGGGCTATCGACCGAGACCGAAACCTCCGCCCCCAACTGGGTGTCGAGATAGTCGGCGATGCCCTGAACCGCGACCGAAAGGCTGGAGACGGCGACCACCATGGCTCAGAGCCTCCTGAGATAGCGGGCGCGCAGGGCGCGGGACCAATCGGTTCGAGCGGCGGCGGCATGGGCGGGCGGGGCCGGTTCGTGAATCAGCACATCCACTTGATCGATCACCACATGGGGGCGCCGGAATTCGGCGTCGGGCAGGCTCGGCACCGCTAGCGACGGTGGGTCGAGAGCGTCAAGCCCAGGCTCCACAAGCCCAGGCTCCAAAAGCCCAGGCTCCGCGACCCAGGGCGGTGCGCTCTGGGCGGGTGCGGGCGGACCGGCCGGCGCCTGGCTCGTTGCCGCAGGCGCTTCGGCGCGGGCCGCCTGAAGGTTTGGGGGCTCGGGTTCGTCCGGGGGAACGTCGGGCGGCGGCGCGGTCCGGGGGTCCAGTTCGGGTTCATCGGGTCGAAGCTCTCGGCGAACCCGGCGGGTCTGGATCGGTTCTTCCTCCTCCTCGGCCGCCTGGCGCCGAAGCGTCTGGAGCGGTTCCTCGCCCTCCTCCTCGGCGGCTTGGCGGCGCAGCGGCTGGGCGGGCTCTTCTTCCTCCGGCGCCGCTTCCTGACGGCGGACCCGGAGGGCCTGCATCGGCTCCTCCTCCTCTTCCGCTTGGCGCCGAAGCGTCTGGACCGGCTCTTCCTCCTCCTCCATGGGTTGACGCCGCAGCGGCTGCGCCTGCTCCTCTTCCTCGCCCTCGGCGGCTTGACGGCGCAACAGCTGGGCCGGCTCCTCTTCCTCCGGCGCCGCCTCCTGACGGCGGATACGCTCTGCCTGAAGCGGTGCTTCTTCCTCCTCGGCCGGCTGGCGGCGCAGGGTCTGGACGGGCTCCTCCTCTTCGGCCGGCTGGCGCCGGACCAACGGAGCGCGCCGCACGCCGTGATCCTTCGGTGTCATCACCGGCGCCGCAGAGACAGCCGGTGCGAATCCACCGCGGGCGGCAAGGCGGGTCAGCAGGCTCATCGCTGCCCTCCTTGCGGCGTCGCGCGCGGAGCCTGATCGCGTTTGATCAGTTCGGCATAGGCGCGCCGCCGGTCGGGCGACAGAGCCAGGATCGCTGTCTCCGACCAATGGTAGACGCTCGCCAGAAGATGCGACTCTGCAAGAATTGACGCCGGGCTAGGGAAGGTGAAACGCAGCGGCTCGACCCGGGCTTCGGTCTCGGCACCGCAGGCCGGACAGGAGGAAAGCGTCGAGTCCGCCACGTCAGGCGAAAGCGCCTCCAGTGCCGCGTCGATCCGCTCGAGGTCGGCGTCTTCGAATCCTGCAGCCTCGGCTTCTGCGTTGTCCGCGAGCCCCGTGAGCGCCGCAAAGGTGCGGCGCGGATCATCGGCGCCGCCAACCCGCGCGGCCCGCTCTTCATGCCAACCGCAAGGCGCCTCGAAGCGCCGTACGCCCATCTGTGTTTCGATCTCTGTAATCGGAAAGCCCGGCCCGGCCGGTTTTCGCGGCGCCGCGTCCAGTGTCACGTCGACATCATAGGGTTCGCCGCAGGCCGTGCAGGGAGCCTCGAACCACTCCAGATCGGCGCGCATCATCAAAGCGGCGCGCTGCAGCAGCCACTCGCGACCGCCGGAACAGATCTGACGGATCAAATCGGCGGTCACAATCGCACCGTCGATCCTCTCATAGGCGGCTGTCAACACGCCGGTTACACGCGCTGGGCGTGAGCCCCGCGCAGCCGATGCGGCCGCAATGGCTAGTTCGGTTTCGCCGGACAACGGGCGCAGCCGTGCCTCGGGGAACGGCTCGGGATATGTCAGGGCCGCGCGCGGCATCGATCGCGGTCAAGATTCGGTCGGCTCGGCCACGCCCTCATCGCGCACGAAGCCCTCGTGTTGGACCGTGATCGATTGGATGCCGACGGTGTTCATGTTGTTGGCATCGAATTCGGGCAGCGCAGTGAACTCCGAAACCCAAGCCCGGCGGAGCTGGTACGAGATCACCGGTACGCCCTGCAAATTCAGGACGTTGATCACCAGGTCCCGGCGATAGTTGAGGAGGCTCATGCCGGCATCGCCATCGGCCACGTTGTTCACCGAATTGGCCCATTCGGTGAATACCTCGTCATGGCTGAGGCCCTGCTCGAGCGACACCGCCTCGAACGAGGAGCCGCCCGGCATGACCCGCTGATAAGAGGGATCACCGGCCGAGCGCCATTTAACCGCCTCGGTGGTGCGCTTCAGCGCGCCCATCTTCGAAAGGCCGGCCACGGTGCGGCCGGCAATGACAACCTGGAACTTGAAGGTCCGGTAGGGATCATAGCGATGCGCATTAGCAGGAAACATCGGTGCAGGCATGACTGCATTCTCCTCTGTTCAATGGTGCGTTCAGGCCGTACGGCCGACGATCTGCTTGATTTGCACGACAACGAACTCGGCGGGTTTCAACGGTGCAAAGCCGACGACCACCCGAACCACACCCGCATCGATGTCGGCCTGGGTCATAGTCGAACCCAGACCGCAGCGCACGAAGTAGGCGTCCGAAGCTTTCTCGCCCTGAAAGGCACCGGCACGGTGGAGCGTATCCATGAAGGCGCCGACCGAGGCGCGCAGACTGCCCCACAGCCGGTGGTCGTTCGGTTCGAACACGACCGCCTGAAGCGCGCCGTAGAGACTCTCGCCGATCATGTTCTGCGTGCGCCGGACCGGGACGTAACGGAACTCGGGCTTGGTCTTGGTCGCCAGGGTGCGCGCGCCCCAGATAACCGGCGGGCCGATAATCGCGCGCAGGCAGTTCACGCCCCATTCGTTGAGGTTGTCCTGCAGATCGTTGCCGATCAGGACGTTCGGTCCGATCGAGCCGCGCACCGTTGCCTCGAGCCCGGCCGGGGCCTTCCAGACGCCGCGCGTCCCATCGATCCGCGCCCACATGCCGGCGCCAAAGGCCGAAGGCGGCACTGCGAAGGTTCGCGGTAGGTTGGCGGCGGTGTCGGGGTCGTAGTGTGGATTAGAGACCTCAAGCCAGGGGTAGTAGAGCGCGGCATAGGGCGAGGTCGTCGCCCCCAGATCCTTGACGTCCTTCGGCGTCTCGAGTTTGTTCGACCCGACCGGATTGGGCGGATCGACCACGATCATCCGGTTCTTCATGAATTCGCAATGGGTGACCGCCCGCTGGATGATCGAGTTGTCGCCACCCTCTACCCAATTGAGGGTCGGGAGCAGCAGGATCGAGACGTCGCGGTAGTCTCGCAGGGTCGTGTAGGCGGAGACATATTCGGAGATGTCAGGCTCGTCCTCGCCGTCGGCGCCGCCCGAGAACCACGCCTCGATGGTTCCACCGGCGGACAAGCTTGTCAGTGGCAGGGCCAGCGTCGAAGGAGCGTTGAGGGCAATCCGTGTGAGCGCGGAATCGCCCGACGATGGTGCCGCGGCGGTTACCGCGCCTGCCGCACCGACCAGACCGGACATCAGAAGCAGATTCCGATTGCTTCCCGAAACCTCGATTCGCGCCGTAAAATCAGGGGCAGTCGTACTTTGGGCACGCATCACTGACTGAATGCGCTCGGCGATGTGACCTGTCCCCAGAATCTGGTCACTCAGTATGAGAGTCCTGGTTGCTGATTTTGGCCTCCTGTGGCGCTTGTTGTCATCTCTCCAGGGGCATGCCCCTGGAGAGATGAGGCGAATTCCTCCGGTGT